>Ga0247778_1000552_pt1 | contig 41395 bp, 43 predicted proteins | sample UWRJL049202B5_FD_179939 | JGI IMG/M metagenome (GOLD analysis project Ga0247778, IMG submission 179939) | Plant litter microbial communities from Arlington Agricultural Research Station in Wisconsin, United States - UWRJ-L049-202B-5 | ecosystem: Environmental > Terrestrial > Plant litter >...
TATTTGAATTTGAATTTTTGAATTATTATTTAATTTATCTATTCAAAACTGAATGTTATTTAAATAAATACGTAGGCCAAAGTTGACTTAATTGAATAATTTATTGATTTAATAATTTCACTTCAGTTAAATAACTGATTAATAAGCTTTTATATCTTGACTTTTTTATATCTTAAGAAATGCTATTTCTATATATCTTATATTCCATTAAAAAAGCTTCTTTTGATTGTTCTATTCACAAAAACCAATGAATTTGAAGATTTAAAGTTATATACACATCGATAAAAGATAATTGATCAATTGATATATAATATATATTTATTTATGCCTGTGCACCGGTATCTCAATGACTTGTGCAGACTTTAAATATCGAGGATCTCAATTTTAACTATATTTCCACAAGGATGGATGTACAGAATTAGAAAGTCGGCAATAGAGGAAGTTAGCAGATATTCGGAATAGTTTTTTTTTGGTAAAGGAGGAATTTAAATTCCGATTTTCTTTTTTATTCGCCATAATTTTTTTAATTAAACTTTCAAAATCGAATGCCGATATTCAAGAAAGCAAAAGAAACTAATATTTCTAATTTTCTGCTCAAGAAAATTTTATAAAGCGAATTATATAAAGCCAAAATATAACAATTCGCTAGTTTGGGCGTACTCTAAGGCCGGCGTAATACGTTTGGATTCAGTATCAAAAAGCAGCTAAAGACCTCAAGAGATATACAGAATATCATCTACCTAAAATGGCCTAGCCTGAAATTCTTCGGAATACCCTGCTAACTTCCTCTAATGGCAGGTAGTATTGTAGCGTCAGCACAGTTTGCATAAGCGTAGGTGAGCAGATATTGACGTGAAATTGACCAATTTGGTTCAGGCCGACGGCGAACGCCCATATTTGGATTCTCGTTACCTGTCGATCATACGGCTCGGTGCGGCCCGTAATAGGCCTATTCGGTCCTGTCGTTAAGCCCTTGCTCACCGGTAATCCGAAATTCCGGCCAAATAGCAGCGATTTTCAGCGCCGGATCATCGAAGGGCTTACTTAATTGGGTTAGATAAGTATGTGCCCTCCTCGATGTTTCGGACTACATGCCGCTGAAGTCCCTAAACTACCTGGCCAGCCCAGGATGGTATTTGTCACTACTGCGGCACTGGCTCCTATAAGTAGTTAGTGAGTCGCGCAATCAGACCACTTTTAATACTCCGTATATCCTGTACTGTCAGATCAAACTGTAAGGCAAGCGCATGGGTCCGTATCAACTGCGTTATTGGGCTTAGATGCTGCACTTCGCAAACGCTCACCCCGTTCGATGTACCAGTATCGGGAAAAGGCGAAATTCTCAATCGAATATGTCAAAGCCAGACCGAACTTCCGAAGCTTTATTATATTACAAGGGTATACAGCTTAGCAATCCTTCGCTCCTTCCGTCAAATCGTATTGTGCACACCGCCAGTTTTCCTCGTCTCATGTTCGAACCCCCTCTTCCCTTCGTTGTCCAAAAGCACAACGCTGTACCTGCTTCAATAGGGCTATTCATTGTCGATCCTCTACCTGACAGGAATTGACGTAATATGCGTGCAGGATTTGACCAAATAGAACAATTGTGAAGGGGTAAATATACTCCTTGTGGCGTAATAGTAATTAAATTACCTTCTTCCGTTTACAAGATATACGTGGAGCGACATGCTTACCCTGTCTGACGGATCAGAAGTTTTAGATGCGGTAGTCTCTTGTTTCCGTAAAAGCCAGATGCAATGCAGTCGACGCCTTAAAGTACTGGCACTTTAATTATTAATTATCTTTACGCCGCACGGTTTATTTGGCAATTCGTGAAATAAGGAGCTCAGCATCGCTGAAAGGCCCCTGCCCACTTGGAGTATTTCATCTATACTTTGCGTGAGTCGAAAACCCGAATACCTTTTACACGATCTTCTAATCCTCCCATTTTTAGTTCGCTTTCCCCCACTCTGATCTGGCACAGAACCCGCGGTAGCGTTCTTTTCTAGTAGAAAGTCCCTTCCTAATTCTTGTCTACCTTGGCGGAATCCTCATACTGGCTGCCCAATCCAACTTCGCATAAGGCTATATGCTTAGTTTATGGAAGTCTTGAAGTGAACTTCCGAGCCTGACGCAAACCTCGACTCTCGACAAGGCTTTTTTTTGTTTTTTGATTCTCTCGCCTTTTCCTTCATGATGGATCGAGTCGTCGCATTCTCTGGCATGGGCTCTCGTGCTTTGTTCTCGGATAAGCATATAGCCAGAATTTTATCTGATGCGTCGTCTCCTGCTGGGCAAATCTTGCTTTCATCTTGCCACGAGACTTTCCTCCAAGAAGTATTGAGATCGAAGAGTAGAAATTCCTTCTTTGACGACTTCGACTTCAGTCAACCGGAAAGCATAATCAGCCCACCCCTAGCGTCTCAGCAAAAGGTCGTCATTCAACTCTCCGCCCTCTGCCTTGGACACCTGCTTCGATATCTTCATCTCAACTACTCAACGTCTTCCAGTAGCCTTGGGTGCAATTATGCTACTGGATTATGCGTTGGGCTGCTCCCAGCTATTGCCGCTGCAACCTCGTCAGTCTTGGTTAGCTTCTTGAAGCAAGCCTCTAAGGTATACCGAGCTGCTTTGTTAATTGGTATTGCGTTGGATGAACATCATGCAGCCTTGTCCGTGGACGCCAGTGCGATTTATGTGGAAAATATAATGTTCACTGAGCTCTCTGCTTTAATTGAACAACATCTTAAGCACAATGTATGTACTTTTCCACGACACAGGCTGCATGACGATGTTTCTAATGAAGTGATATACAGGAAGAGCCACTGTATATTAGCTCCAAGCTTTCCCGTAACAGCTTCACGTTGAGTGGAACTAGTTCGGGATTAACTCAGTTCATAGAAAAGCGCTTGGGAGGCCGAAACGTCAAAGCAACGAATATTAACAGCTTCTATCATAATGAGTCAATATTAGGATCTGTCTTCAAGACCGTCTTGGATCAATACTCAGCCCACAAAGAAGAATTTCCATCATGTACCGAGTTGCGGTCATCAATCATTTCTCCTTCTGACGGCAAAGTTATTGATGCGAACTCGGAAAACTCTCTTTTAGAGCTAGTATTAACATGGATCCTGCTCCAACCCGTTGACTTCGTAGCTGTCAATGCGACTCTAGAAAGCATTGCTCGGTCTTTGTCTATAGAACGTCGCACACTACAGATCAATAACTATGGTCCTGGACACGGTATTGACCGAGCCTTGAGAGCTGGGTCAAGTTCGATCAATGTCCGCAACGTCACTTTTGTTGACTATCTTGGTGGAAAGTCGACACTTAATCAACTTCGCAAGGACATCGCCATCGTGGGTATGGCGGCTCAAGTCCCGGATGCTGATGATTGTGAACAATTTTGGACCAATCTCGAGCATCAAAAGAATTCATGCCGCGAAGTAAGTATGTCACTTGGAATTCAACAGAAAAATAGCTCAAAAATTCATCCAGATACCCGAGTCAAGATTCAATTATCGTGACTTCTACGTTGAGCCTAGCCAAGAGAGAAAGGGTAGAACTCTATCCACGAAATGGGGGAACTTTCTGAAAGCCCCATTTGGATTTGATAGCTCGTTCTTCACGGTCTCTCCTCGTGAGGCCTTCTCGATGGACCCTCAGCAGCGTGTACTTTTAAAGACTGCCCATCGCGCACTTGAGAACGCCGGATACGCTCCTGAATCAACGCCAACTTTTGCGAAAGATAAGTTCGCATGCTATATCGCTGTTGCTACCCATGATTATGTCGAGAATCTGAGAAATGATATTGATGTCTACTACACACCTGGTACGAGAGAAGCGCCCTCAGTTCTTGAAACTCTCTAGCTCACAGAGACTAATATGGCACTTCAGGTACTCATCGTGCGTTCTTGAGTGGGAAAATCTCATACTTCTACCAATGGAGTGGTCCTAGTATGACTGTTGATACCGTCTGCTCATCATCCATGACTGCAATCAATTTAGCTGTTCGCGCCCTTCAAACAGGGGATTGTCGAAGCGCGCTTGTTGGCGGTGTCAACACAATTACTAGTCCAGATGTGAGTTCCAAGTTTAGCTCTAAGAAAGCTTTCTAATCATTAAAATAGATGTTCATTGGATTGGATAGAGCGCACTTTCTGAGCCCTTCTGGACAATGCAAAAGCTTTGACGCTACAGCCGATGGATATTGCCGTGCTGAGGGGTGCGGTGTCCTAGTCCTCAAGACTTTGGAAGATGCACTTGCAGAGAACGACCAGATCCTGGGGATCATTCGAGGCTCCGAGTTAGGGCAAAGTGGTAATGCCTCTTCGATTACCCACCCGCACTCTCCTACTCAGGTTAGTGTTCTACAACGCCTGCTCCAGAAGTCCGGGGTTGAACCCAATGATGTTTCTGTTGTGGAAGCACACGGTACAGGCACCCAAGCCGGGGATCCAAAGGAAATAAACAGCATCACCAACGCCCTTTGCAGTAGTCGGCCCGTAGAGAAGTCACTATATGTGACTTCACATAAGGGTAACATTGGCCATTGCGAGGCCGCTTCGGGGCTTATTGCAACTATCAAGATTTGTCTTATGTTCAAATACAGTCGCATCCCGCCTCAAGCGTCATTGACTACCTTGAATCCGAAAATTGAGGGACTGGACAAAAGTAACGCCGTCATACCTTTGAAAGCTGTCAACTGGAGTAGAAAGAGCGACAGACGACGTCTTGGTGTGGTAAATAACTTTGGCGCAGCTGGTTCCATTGGTGCCATTTTGATGGAGGAGCCGCCCATCTCTGGTCCGAAATCTGGAGCAGCTCATACTGATGGCCACCTTCATGTGATATGTCTTTCGGCCAAGACAGACGCGGCTTTGGAGCTTCTTCGAGACGATATCCTGCGAAACTTAAAAGCGATTAGTAGCTCATCTGCGTTGGGAAATTTCTGCTACACATTATCGGCGCGCCGCATGGTCTTTGAAAAGCGGATTACTGCAACTGGAAGAACTTCCAGCGAGATCCACGATAACTTGAGCAGGATTCAAAGCATTGAAGCTGCCAAATGCAACAAGAATATCGTCTTTGTATTTTCTGGTCAAGGTTCCCAGGTATGTCCTTGAAGCGCACGATGTTACGATTTCTGACGTGATTTTCTAGTACCTTGGGATGGGACAAGCTCTTGTGTCAACCTTCAAGCCTTTTCATGATTATGTCATGTACTGCAACCAGCTGTTGCAAAGATGGAAGAAGCCCTCATGCTTGGACATTTTCATGTCACCAGCAGATAACATGGCTAGCCACCAAGATCTTCCCCAGGTGCAAGCTTTCCAGTCAGCCTTGTTCGTCCTTGAAGTTGGACTGGCGCGGCTCTTCATATCGTGGGGAATTAAACCATTAGCACTGGTGGGACACAGGTCTGTTTCTTCCAAGTTTCACCCAAGGTGATTCACGCTGACGGGTACCAGCTTAGGTGAATACGCCGCACTTGTGATCAGTGAGGTTCTTTCGCTGGAAGATGGGCTTCGCCTCGTCAGCCATCGCGCGCAATTGCTTTCCGATCATTGTTCACCTGGATCAACCGGGATGCTGGCAGTCAGTGCCGCTGAAAGTACAGTCACGAGACTCATCAGCAATAGTGAAGAGTGGAAAGGTCTAGGCATAGCGTGTGATAATAATCCTAGCAGTTGTGTTGTCGGCGGAACTGTTGAAAAACTCAAGACTTTCAAGCAGGCACTCAGCAACAATGGCACCAAGTGCAGCTTGCTGAATATTCCATTCGCATACCATACAGAACATCTTGGAAGTATTGCTACGAAGCTGACGGAGGAGGCTCAGAATATTGCGCTTCGACCAGCTAAAACTCCAGTAGTTTTGAATGCTATTGGGGCTGTCTTAGGCGCGGGAGAGCAACTACCAAATGCTGATTATTTTGCTCGCCATTCTCAACACAAGGTCAGGTTCACTGAAGGCATCGCTGATGCCCAAGCCAAATTTCCAAGTCTCCGAGATGCGCTCTTCATTGAGATTGGACCTCATGCGTCCACTCTGCCCATGATTCGCACCCAGGTCAACAATTCCAATGCATCATTCATTCCTAGCCTGGAAAAGGGGGCCCAATCTGCAGCAGCTGTTGTCAAAATGTTGGTAAAGGTTTTTGAACTGGGTATTAGAGTCTCCTGGAGACAATATTTCGAGGATTTGATCGTCAAGCCCCGATTGATTTCGGCACCGGGCATGCCATTCCAGGAAGTCGACTACATTATCCCGTACATGGAATCTAAGCACACAGAAATTCATTCAGACCCCAGTTCTGGTACCAAGCTCGCGAAAAAGGAGCCACTGCCGTATCGTTTCTTGTGCTGTGCTATACACACTCCTCCTAAAGAGCTCGATGCTGTCGCTAAATACGAGACCGATATCAAAGTCATTGATGCACATATTACTGGTCACAAAGTATGCGATGTTCCGCTTTGCCCAGCGTCTGTATTCCAGGAGCTAGCATTGAGCGCGACGACACATTGGGTGGGCGCCCTACCAAAGGCTAAGAGCATGATTGTCGAGAATGTGGTCTTCGCGAAGCCTCTCGTCACGACCCCCGACTGCTCCAAAGTCATCCTCACGCATATTAAGCAGGTTGACCACACTGCCCAGTTGTTCCATTTCGAGATCCTATCCAAAGAACCTCAGTCTTCGGTCGAGACATCTCACTGTTCGGGTTCAGTTAAGTTGCAATCTTATGGAACGGCCACAGCTCGTACCGAAAGATTCCTAGCGGAAACGGAGAAGATCAAAGCAAGAATTGAAAGTTCGACATCTCAGATACTGAGCCGACGGACAATCTACGACCGAATTTTCAGTCGAGTGGTCGCATACTCAAGTCTTTATCAATCCATCGACTCTTTGAAGATGGGTAGCGCGGTCGATGAATGTATCGCAGAATGCACTTATCCACCGTCAAACACATCATCGACATCGGATCGAGTTTACGTAGCCGACCCTGTTTTTATGGACACATTGATTCACACTGCCGGTTTTCTCTGCAATTCATCGGCTGAGGATGACGAAATTTACATTGGCCATTCTGTTGAGGAAGCCTGCCTATTTCGCTCTAGTTTTGATGCCAATTTTGAAGTCAGATGCGTAAATGTGAGCCTGAAGCAAGGGAATACTTGCATTGGAGATGCCATTGCAATTGACTCGAATGGGGTAATTGCAGTGATTAGGGGCATCCAGCTACAAAAGGTTCAACTGAGTCGCATGAGTAAAGCGCTTTCTCAAGCCATAGCCCCTGCCTCGCGGCTAGAACCTGCAAAGAACTCGAAGCCCAACGTATCTCAGTCTGCAAAAGCTATGCCTGTACCAGTAATGGAGAGCATGTCAGAGCCCCGGTCATCCACTGAGTCCTCCTATCAAACAACACCGATTGATTATGAAGAGGCTATAATTGAGATCATTGCGGAGGCTGGAAATGCTCCCAAGTCTAGCATCAATCCCTCAATGTCTCTAGACGAGCTAGGCATTGACTCACTTCTCATGATCGAAATGGAGGCATCCTTCCGGAAACTGGGGCCCAATCAGCTCACCTCGGTGGATTTTGAAAAGTGCGTTAAAGTCGCGGATATTGTGCAACTCTTGAACCCCTCGCAGTCTTCTATACCACCAACCGCTGTAAAGGATCCTGATATGCTCGTCAGACCAGTGCAGCGTTCTAGAAACCCTGCATCAGCAATTGTGAACCACCAAGATGAGGTGCTGGACGTTATCTCACAGTCATGCAATACTCCAAAGACTAGCATAAGCATGTCCACGCCTCTTGACGCGTTGGGTATTGACTCCCTCTTGATGCTGGAGATCGAAAAACCACTGCGTCAAATTGGCTCCAACCAATTTACAGCTGTGGATTTCGAGAAATGTGTAACCGTTGGCGACGTCGTGAGTCTGATCAACTCTGGGTATGGATCTCAGGAATTGCAAGCGAAAGGTATCAAAACCCCAAATATTGCTGTGCCGCTGCCTCCCGCCAAGATTACCCCTCCGGAAACCGCCCCAGTAACTCCAACAGACATTACAAGTGCCGTGATTGACACCATTGCAAAGACGTGTAGAATGGATTCAACACAAGTCACATCTACCACGGTTCTGGACGATCTTGGCATAGACTCACTAATGATGGTAGAACTTGAGGATAAGTTCCACGAGCTATCTCCCAACGGCTTCAAGACGACTGACCTGAAAGACTGCCATACCGTCCAGGACATCACCAATGTCGTCGCTGGCAGTAATTCCTCTCTAGTGACACAGAACCGGCGAACCATTGGACTAGATTCAACTCCAACAGGACCATCTCCCCAGCACAACGGAACAACCCAACCGCCCTACTCCAAAATCACCGACCCCACGCGCCGAAAACGCATCCCAATGGACCCCCAAACCGAGCGCCTCTTAATTGACCGCCTGGGCCTCTCCCGGCAACCCGAGCCCCTCCAATCCGCACCGCCCGGGTCTCAAAAACCAGCCATATTTCTGATCCACGCCGGCTCCGGCTTCTCACGGCCCTACTACCGTCTCTCGTCGCTCGTCGACCGCGACATCTGGGCCATTCACGATGATAAGCTGCTGAAACAAGAGGAGATATGGCATAGCGTCGCGCACGTCGTGCAGACGTATGCGGATCTGATACGTCAGACTACCAAGGGAGGACCCGTGATTATCAGCGGGTGGAGTTTCGGGGGGATCGTGGCGTATGAGGTGACGAAGCTGTTGCAGCGGGAGGGAAAAGTTCCTGTTTTGGGACTGGTGTTGGTTGATCCGCCGCCGCCGGACGGATATACGAACCCGCGTGTCGCGGAGCTGTTGCAGCGGCTGTTCGTCAAGATATTTGGGGCGAATAGTGAGAGGCAGAGTAAGCTTGGGAATGCGTTGCATGAGATTGCTGCGAGTAATGCGATTAGGTGTGCGGACTTGATGGAGACTTATGTTCCCACTGCTAGTGGCAAGGCGCCACGGACTGCGTTTTTGTATGCTGTTGATGCTGTGACGACGGATTTTTTGGCGGAAGAGGGAGATGAACATGCGCCGTATGATGCTTGGCTGTGTGAGAGGGAGGATAGGAAGTTGGCGTTGGGGGGATGGGAGAAGTTGCTTGGGGAGGAAATGAAGGTTATTGATTTGCCGGGGAATCATTATAATATTTTGGAGAGGGAGAGGGTGCATACTACTTCTGTGGCGTATATTGAGGCTTGTGAGTGGATTGAGAGGGGTGGTTATTGAGATCTCTTGCTGAGTTAAGCTGGTACATTATACAAGTCCGGTATTAGATATAAATAGAATGATCAAGTTGTCTGTCGCATTCAAGTACTAAGGTCTCTTTTTACGCCATTTTTCCAACCGGAACTTACCAAGTGCACTTAAGCATTCTACTTCAATCATCTATTATTTTCCATGATATCAGAGCTTTAACCCTTCAATACACTCCCTTCCCCAATAATTCCCTTTTAAAAAGACGTCTTCTCTCACATTCCTTCACAACAAACCACACAAACCTCCCCCTTTCAGTGCCCCACATTTCCAACACCGCCCCGCACTCGCTTCAATTCGTTACCCCTTTCCAGCCCCTGAGCATGAATCCACAACCAAGCTGCCCAAAAAGCTTCATCTCCTCCCGACAACACACCCTCAAGAAGCATCCAGGAAAACTCCCCATCTTATCCTGCAACGCAAAACCCACCCCTTCTATACCTCATCCATCCCCCTCCTCCCTTACGCCTAACTAGAACCTTCTATTCGTGCCACACCTCCAGGCGCAAAGTTCTCTGTTTAAGCGGTTGAATAATAGAGCGAGCAATTTATATATCCCATGGCACATTACAAAAATGAAAAAGAAAAGAAAAAATATGGAATATGGATCTTAGTTTCTATTCGTTGAGAATTAAGACACGGAAACTGAATCAAAGGGGCGCCTACGCTCCCTTTCGTCCCGAATCCCGATATTATTTGTACTTTTAGATTGAGATCTGCCAAATTGAGCTTTCAGAAAGAGATATGGGAAGAGGGACAGATATGGGCGGCATACGTTCGTTGTTGGGATATTCTTGGGGAGAGGGGGCGCTGGGAGACGGCGAGGGGATGTGAGTATTGTTAAGGGATAGTGAAGACATGATCAGAATGAGAGTATGGGTTATGGTAAATACCCGTTTACTAATACTAGCGTATACGGTCTTTCTGCATAATCAGAGATTGAAGAAGGGGTTAGGAGGGAAACCGGACTGGGAATCAAGTTTTTCATACAAAGTATATTATTCTATGAGCATGGCCTTAGCTGAATGAAGAAGTTTTGGAAGAATGCAACGCTATTTGAAGAGCCCCGGAATGTCTAGTTGACCTCCAATACCTTCACAGAGCTTCCTTCTGATGTACCTGTAAATATCTTGCTGCTGTCTGGGCAAAGTGCTAAAATGCTGTACGAAACTAGTCTGCTTTGACTATGCTCCCATCGTGCGAAGTGCCCACCAATCCGCGTTCATCCTCAGTCCCAAATTCGACTCTGAATATTTCATTCGGCCCTCTATTGGATCTTGAACACTATCTCTGGTACCTTGCACTTCTCATCAGCCTTGGTTTTCAGATCTTCGTTCACCAGCTCGAAGTATTGCAACAGCTCCTTCTTGCAAGCTTCCTTCTGCTCCGGTGTATGGATCATCATAGTTCTATGATATGTAGAACCCCGTGACAAAATGTATTCAACCTTCGAAGGTGAGTACCAAAGATTAATTGGGTTAAATGCGCGAGGAAGCACATGAATCTTTTCGAGGTGTTGGAAATATCTCAAAGGCCCTTGTGCTGTTATAGACCCTTTGAGTTTTCGCAGGAAGCAATTACCAACAACATTTGAACATCTCGACCAATCGAAGGGCGTGGGGGTCACAGAAACATCGGAGATTTCAATTTCTCGAATTCGAGCCATGCGAGTGGGATACTTTTTGACGTAGTACTTCACCCATTGCAGGACATTGTCTTGCAGGAATGCCCCGTCTGCGGTGAAGCAAAGGAGGTCTCTGGCTGGATCAAAACATGTCGTACTAGCGCTGATTGTCTTGCCAGGTGAGACTTCAGTACTCTTTCGTTGGCGGAACGCCCTGAAGGGGCCATCATGGCAAGGAAGTATGTAATTTTCAAGAGTGAGTCGACGACTTTCGCTATTGACCCGAAGAAGAACTGGAAACTGGGGATGCCTGGCATCAGTTGACTGGTATGTTTCCTCTGTCGATACCTTCCACTTCAGACGTCCAAAAAGTACTTTCCGTCCATCAGGGAGAGCCAAGGTCCAGATCATGCGACGGAGCTCGAGCGGAAGTTTCGGGAAAAGAGTGAATCGAGGCTCGTTGATATCTTCCTCAAGAGTATCATCATCGTTGGAGGTCGGTAGAAGAGGCAGCAGACTGGCGGGCGCATCGTGAGCAGGCTTCTTGACTTTGGTAGTCCCCTCGCTCTTGGCTTGAACTGTGTGCAAAAATGTCAGTAACTTCTCTATCGTCAAGAAACAAGGCGCGAAGATGGGCGTACCTTTAGGAGAGGCCGCAGAGCTGGCTTTGGACGTTGAGGCTTTGCTGCGTCGTTTGGCCATGATGACCTTTGGAGATTCGTGTTTGGGGTTGTGCGGAGGATCGTTCTGCTACAATGTTAGCAGCATATCCCGTTCATGCCCAGACTATTACTTGCCAAAGGAACTCAAGTCTAATCGAGGATTGTGGGCACGCTGTTGCGTTGTAGGGGTTTGGTGTTGTGGGTTCGTGAATTAATGAGCTTTTGCACGCAAGTAGATGGTGTTTCATGCGGAGGTCAAGCTCAACAAGGAACGATTCAATGGGCTTGGTTTTGTGCTTGCTTGAATTTGGTGAATTGAGGAAGTCGGTGTTGGGTTGAAGAACGGACCACGAGTAAATAAATTTGGAGACGCTCGCTCTTTCCTTCAACAGCAGAAAATACTTCTCACTTGGAAGGAGCTGCTCACCTGGCTTGAGTTATATCTGATTTGGGGATATGTATATCCCAGATTCTCAGAAATATATTTCCTCTCTTTCTCCATCCTCTATCACTTAGTCTGAAGAATATCGTCGTGAAGCCAAAAATTGTAAACAACAGCGAATTAGCGGAACACATCTCTCTCTTAGAAGAGCTACTCACCTTGTACTGACCTATTATGGACTCTGACCACCATCGTACCCTCGAGGCCCCTTTTCTCGCGTCGTTTGAGACTCCCCTTTATAACTCAGCTTACAGCTTGGAAATGGACGCATGGAACGAAAAGCGCCGTCAAGGAATCGCCTCACACCATGGGACTTCGAAACCCAAACCCCCCAATGCCCAATACCTGCCCAGTGAAACCTCACAACCGCGCCTCAACCCCCTCCAAGATATCGAAACCTCCATTCCCCCCATTATAACCAAAACCTCCCAAATCAAGCATCTTCAAAAACATCACCCCTGATACCGCATCTTATTCCATACCTCCCTCCATCCAGTAACTCCAAGCACTCGCTCCCCCAGCACATACCACCCAAACAACTCACAATATCCTCCCGTTGCAAAGCCCCACTTCCCCCTTCAAAACCCCCCAAAAGGATCTGACTCAAAAACGCGGAGAAATTGCTCAATCAGTAGGTACCTGTCTTCCCCCCCCTGCCCAAAAGAAAAGGTAAGCAAGTAAGTTCGTGAAAAAAACGGAAAAGGAAGATGGGATATGAAGGACTAAGACTGTGGTCAAGGAGAGAGAAGAGGAATGAAAGAAGGCAATAGGTTCGATAAGTCTAAGAAATGGGAGGGGTGGAGGGAGGGGGGATGTAATAACAACAGTATTATAGGCCAGGGGCAGGAGGTATAACTCGACGACCACAACTACACCAATGAATTCTAAAACAAGAGAGCAACAAAATTATCGCAACATACATCACATCACAAGCAGGCAGCAAAGACAAAAACATATCAAGAGACCATGGCATTCAATTTCAATTTTATCCATCTTATCTACAATACAGACTTATCCCTGAAAATTCCCCCACATCACCCATCTACTATCCCCCCGAAAGAAAGGAAAATCCCTCCTCAAAGCTAGCTAATCAACCGCAGCGAACAGCGAGATCCACAAGCCAAGAAAGCGATTCCCTCTCAAGCAAGGAAGGGTTAGTAGATACGGTATCAGCGAGGCAATTTTCCCAATCACATGTATGAAAAAGTCCATCCATCCATCCATTCATTATGCAACGCAACTCCATTTCTTGGTTGAAGATCCGTCAAAGCTATTATTCCCTGAGGTAAAGAGAGAATGTATGTAAGGTAGATCCAACGCTATGATCAACGCAAATTGAGGGCAATTACAAACGAGAGCCGTGGAGGGTCTTCATGTCGACGACGAGCTCGCGGCCGTGGTCTGAGATGACCATGACTCTGACGGAGCCGCGGCCGGTCTCGAAGGCTTCGGTCAGGCGGGACCAGAGGTTGGATTGATCGATGACGGGGAGGGCTTGCTTGACGTCTCCGGTCTCGGTCATTGCGACGACTGTAAGTAGTATTAGTGATTGCTCAGGTGTAGGGGGAGAAAGGAGACTTACCAGTGCCATCTTGGAGATCAAGAACACGGTATTGCTTGAAGACAGGACCAAGCATGGTCTGGACGACGACGCTTGGGCTTGGGTTGGAGATGAATGAAGACTCTTCGTTCAATTGCTTGGTGAAGAGGTCGACACCCAAGTAGCGGTGCTGGCCGGTGGCAGAGGAGGTGGTGATGCGAATGACCTGGCAAGGACGGCCTTGCAGGATGAGGAGATCGCCGAGGCGGATGTGGTGGCAGGGAATGGTGACAGTGTTGGGAGTGTAGGAGGGCTCAGCGGCACGGGCAGGTGCTGGTGCTGGCGCCGAGGAGCCTACAGTAATGTCAATCTCCTCCCGGTCTACATGATCATGATGCTTGTGATGATGGTGGTGATGGTGACGTCCCGTCAAACGGTCGGCAGCACGGTGGAGGCCGTGGCGAAAGGAGTGATAGTGACCTGGAGAGGCGTGTGAGGATTAGGGGGGTGATGGGGCAATGATTTAAAAGAACTTACCATCTTCATCGTAGTAACCCATCTTGTCTGATTTATTGAATCGAGGAGGGTCGACGGTCTCTTCAGTTACGCGGATTTCTTGACGGTGAGGACGTTGAAGGCGAGTAGGTTCGACGGTAGTTCCACCGACACGAACTTCTTCACGATAAGAGGGCTGTTGGAAGCGTGGCGCGTCAACAGTGGTACCGGAAACACGGGTTTCCTCGCGATAGGTTGGCTGGAATCGGGGAGGGTCTACGGTTGCCTGGTTGACACGGACTTCTTCACGATAGCTGGGTTGGAATTTGGATCGGTATTGACGTTCAGTGAAGTCAATCTCGGTCTCGTGTTGGTGACGGCGGTGGTGAGGAAGGTCGATGGAGATATCAGCGTCGTAGTGTCTGCGGTGTGGAAGGTCGACGTCGATGTGTGCTTCGGAGTGTCTGTGTTCTGGTCTGCAGGAGGGAAGAAATCGTTAGCCGGTGCAACATAAACAGCGGTGGAGGTTACTGTGTCAACAAACGAGAAAGATGGCGGGTTGGCAGATCGGATTAGAGCCCAATAAACCTGGTCAATGGCTCGAGCGCTTAATTTGAGCGTGAAACATGTACAATAGGAGAGAAAAGCAGGTTGAAGATCGCACAAACGCGATTGGGGAGGGGGGATAGCTTCAAATCAGCTCTGCGTTGGCTTACCTGCGCTCCTCTCTCAGGTAGATATCCTCTCTGCGGCTCGGACGGTGGTGATGATCCTCTTCACGAGTGATGTGGACCTCTTCCTTTTGGTACTGCTCGCTGGTACGAGGCGGAAGGTTGGCTGATACCGAAGAGTATTGACCTTCCCGTCCGACGCGCTGCTGACCTTGGGGAAGATTGATCTCTCCCTCGACGTGGGTTTCTTCGACGGTTTCCTCGGCGGCGCCGTTCCTGTAGGCCGACGGGAAGATGCTGAAGGGAATGGGAACGCGGGCGTCAAAGTCCAGGTTGCCGACCTTGAGGTGCGAGAGAACGTCTTCTCGCCTTTACGAAGACAAGAAGGGATCTCTTGCTTCTTGGTTGAAAGAAGGAGAGGGAAGAGAGCGTGTTTGACGACGCTTCTTGACTCGCTGGTCTTTCAATGAAGATGAGATTGAGGGTTTGGATGGGGGATTGATTTAGATAGCACAAGGCTGAATGGAATGTATGGAGATGGAAGAAGGAGAAGGGAAGAAGACTGGAATGCGGATGTGTTGAAGAAGGAGTTGTGGGTGTGGACAGGTGCTGCACGGTCGAGCTGGGATTATATTGGCGAGGTTCCACCAGTGGAGGTAAACAACAACAGAAAATACAAGGTAAGGGCACTAGGCTGCTTTTGGATGACAGTGCGGTAGATGAGGAGGGGTGTCAGCTTTGCTTTTGCTTTTGCTTCTGCTTCTTGGAGCTTCAGGTCGAAAGTCGTATGAGGGCAACGGTCTCCTATTCGCTGTAATTATTCACTCATAAAGTGCGATGCGGAGGATATCAATTGAATGTGTGTGGAGCTCGAGCTCGAGCTTGAGCTTCACTTTTCGCGATCTTCAGTGCCCCAACAACTTCACTCCCATCATCAATTCCCATCCATCCAGCCCCATCTCCATCTCCCAGCCTCAATCTATCAAACCTGCCTTCATCATCAATCAATTAAACCTCACCATCCCCTATCTCCATCATAGCTCCAGCCAGCCCGCTCAAGCATCTCCCATGCTCCATGCATACACCTGTCGTGGAACCCAATGATTGGCGAAAAGCCTGCGTGAGCTCAGGCCGTTCTGCGTTCTTCACATGCAATGGAACATCCGCCCAGCCACTTCAAACCTCTCGTATTTCTTTTCGAGGAAACATCAACATCAACCTCTCCATCAAATATCTCCCGGATCAAACTCCGTAAATTTAAAAGCACAAGAAATTCGATACCAAGGACCGAGGTTCCATGAGAAAAGGACCAGGTGCCATAGCAACCGGATCCATGGCTTCGTTGCTGGGGGTAATTTAGCGCTGGTGTACGGATCGGCATTTTCGGTCGCGTAATCACGAGCACGAGATTCGGCAGATTGTCTCCTTTTTTGGATTCGATTTCAAGCGTCTTCTTGAGCCTTTATATAATGTCGCTTTCGCTTTCTTTATGATTTCTATCTTCCTGAATGTGCTGAATAAGGGTGCTTTGAATTGAATCAACTCTTATATTTGTCACACGTGACGTCTACACAAGCCTGTCTATGGTCACGTGCAGTCTCAAATCAGGGGTGATGTTCTGAGCGTAGTTCTTGGGACAAGAGTACTGTCCTTCAGGGCATTTTCTTCCAGATCTCGGTCTCATCCCAATCGAGTGCATTAGACGGGCAGACTTGCGCAAAGTGCTGTCAAAATGAATATATTCCCAAAGCTCACTTCATTCCCCTATTCCATATGACCTGACACCCGAACTACCACGAGCAGGAGATTGTCCAGCCAGCGTTGAACGATTTCCAGACCTCCCCATCTTTACCGAAAGCCAGGTTTCCCAAAGAATCCTGAACAGTATGCACAAACTCAACGTACACCAGTCCGCAAAACAACATTCGTAATGGGTCATCCATATCCGCCCGACCGCCAATCCTGAACACCGACCCAAGGAAATCAGCACCATGTCACAAGTTCAAGGACACTGCCCTTCCTTTCCGACCAAGTCTCAGCAAGTTTTGAAACCCGATTGCGTTCCCCAGTCTCTAGAACATTTCCACCCGACCCCGCCCACCCCATCCATCCTCCTAGTCACCAGTGAGATCAACAACCTCAACAACCTCAATCTCCTCCACCACCGATTTCCTAGCCCTTTTACTCGGACTTGCAGCTTGGTCGCCTTCGCGTTTAACTGCATCTTTGTTCTTGGAACTAGCTGAGTTATTTCGATTGTTGCTGGGCCTTGGAGGCTGAGTAGGCGTGGAAGGAGATGGGAGTAATACGACGTCAGGTTCTAGTGTGCGTTTGAGGATTAGGAGTTGTTTGAGAGCCTCTAGTGAAGATGGGTTAGCTAAGGTCTATATACGGGAGAGTGTTTGGGACGGTTTTATGCTTTCTCAACTTACTTTCAGAGCGATATTTGAATCTGAAGATAGCGATAGGATGATTCCTCCCGTCCAAATAGCTCGAGGGGCCATAGGACCAATTCCTGAGATTGGCGATCTTAGTTACCTGCTCCCGTCTATAACTCGTGGTGTGAGACTTGGCAGAGCCCTTCAGAGCTTTCTCGTGGACCGTTGGCAAGGGGTTGATCTCAGGTCTTTTATGGTTGGGTTGCTTCTGAAGCGAATTCGACGTTTTGTTGCCATGTTCGGGTTTGACATCGTCCCGAGCATGCTCTATCTTAATCGACTCCGACTTGCGGTGAACACTGACGATTATCTCGCCCACCTCTTTGACGAGCTCTGTGTCTTCGTCAAGCTGGGCCACTTTGGAGTCATCGTCGATCACTACAAAAGGTTCAGCCGCTGGCCACCATTTAATCAACATTGAATGATAGATTGTACCTGTTTCGAGTCTGGAGAATTGAAAAGGCTGGAGGTTTCTGGTCTGGCTCTCGACATCGGTGGTCATGCGGCCTCTCACGGCATAATTCCGAGGTCGATCGGGGTTGTATTCCGATTTGTTGAGATGGTAGCTTGAGATAGGGATTCCGTCGACGTTAGTTCTGAATTCAAGGCTCGGACATTCACTGTAAGTTATGCCCGTTAGCTTTGCTACACAGAGTCCAGGTAACCGGCGAGTTTCGATCCTGATTTTAATGCCTCAGAAGTTCTGAAACAGCCGAATGAAGGATTGAATATTGCGAAGTGTGAGAGACAGGGGATAAAGCAATTGGGGATTTGCTTACAATACGTAGGGCTCACCAACGACGATGTTGACGGTGAATTGCTCGCCTGTGATAGATTTGATATATTTGGACGTAACTTTTGCTCGGCGGTTCTCAGGTATTTCCATCTTCGATTGAGGCTGATAATCTTCGTCATCATTGTATTCTTCGAGGGGTACCCCTTTCACTTCGACATGCACATTAACACCCGGTATGCCGTCCAAGATGGCCATTGCGATACTCGGTAGGGAGTTTGGGAGATATAAAAGTGTCAGGAATGTGATGTGACTAGGTACATTGAAAGATTAGCAGATTTTATTTACCAGGTATAGGGAGAGGAGAAAATAGGATGTCTTTCTGAGGAGCGGGGAGGTCTCACAGTTCACAGATCCATCTAGATCTAGCAGCCTTGTGGTAGCCTCGTCCAGCTTGCCCAAATCATAAGTTAGGTTTCCGAACTCGCCGCGAAGATGTATGAGTTCCAATGAAGACAGCTTCTCATCAGAATCGCAATCCAGGTTGTTGACAAGGGTTTAGGGGGATTGTTTTGGTGAAAAATTTGAATTGAAGTTCACGAGGCTGAGAAATGCGTGAATTCACTTGGGTGCTAGTCGACGCTAATCTCGATTCAGGTACACTGCTCTCCCTTGACTCCAGAAAATGAAGTACCTATAGCATACATTAAGTATTTATCGCAAGCTCCGAGCAAGAATAACAGGGTATTTATCAAACAACGACACCAATATAACTCCATAACTCCTCCAGCGACCCAGCAAAACAAATCGAGGGGATGAACAGAAGCTGCTGAGCTAGTGGCCGTCCGAGTCGTTGGTGAGATCGATCGTGATACTCTTGCCTGGCTTTCTCTTGCTTGGTCTCGCAGTCGATGCATTCCCTTCTTCGTCGCGCTCACGTTTGACTTTGACATCGGAGCTACTTTGGCTAATCTGCAGTCGATCAATATATCTTTTGACCTCTTTTCGCTGCTTGGGGTTGAGTGAGGAGAGTTCTGGCGCGGGTGATCCGACATCCGGCTCCGGGGTCCGCTCGAGGATGAGAAGTTGTTTAAGTGCCTCTATTGCAGAGATATTAGTGGGAACGGCGTACGCTGCTAGAGGAAAGAGAGCTCTTACCCTCTGAACGATACTTGAAGCGGAAGATAGCGATTGGGAATTTCTTGCCATCAACATAATCGGCGCTCCAGCAAGAACCATCGTCTCTTTCCGTTGTAATTTCTCTGCCAAAGCTTTCGAAATTTCGTTAGATTGATAGTTAATACGTGTTTTTGAGCAACTTACGATACGCTGTGAGACTTAGCCTCTCCTTTCAGAGCCTTCTCATGAACTGCTTCCATATCATCGCCCCTGGCTGAGCTCTGAGAGTTTGCGTAAGGCTTCCTTACAGGTTCTCTTTTTCGAAACACTTTTATGACAATCTCTCCAATACCCTTTACACGTTGTGTATCCTCCGCGAGATCCGCTAACTTAGAATCTTCCGTTGCTATTGACACGTCAGCACGAAATGTAACATTTTCTGTCAAACAATTTCGATCAATGGCCCCAGATCCAGGCAATTCCCTATCGCACATAAAGGCCTCTGGTAGATCCGGTACAGAGAAAAGCCAACATACTTGTTTGAAGTCTTGCAAATGTGAAGTTCTGAGTCCGCTTAGTCTTCCGGATCACATCGCGGGTAGAAACCCCCGTGCATTCCTTCCTCCAGCCAATTTGCGGCAGATATTCCAAGTTCCGAACAAGGCCACGATTCGTGCATACACCATCAATGAAGACCTTGAAACCAAGACTTGGGCATTTCATCTTGTAAGGCTGGCCAACCGATATCTTAATTGTGAATTCTGCCCCGGTTGCCGATTCAATATAGTGAGATGTGACCTTCGCTCTTTTGTGTCTAGGCACATCATCGTCTTGTGGCTGATACTCTTCATCGTCGTCGTATTCGAAAAGGGGCTCCCCATTAACTCGAACAGTCGCCTCGATGCCGGGAAGATCTTCGAGTATTGCCATATTTCGGGACTTAGTCGTCTACCGGATCTGGAAAACGCAAATGGTCATTGGAGTTCTGGTAATTAAGGGAGTTATTGTCTCACTGTTTGACGGACGTTGAAGGTGAGCCTTGCAGGGCGCACGCAGCCTGGCGACATCTGCCAAAAGTATGCAATGAGGCGTTCGGACCAGCAAGAGACAGGTGCAGATTTGATTCTCGATGATTTGTTCTGCAAAAGAATACCCTAGACGAGGATCTTGGGTTTTGGTGGATTTCCCATCGACAAACGGGCGCAACTGCAGCTGGCGTTGAAGTCGACGAGGCTGAGAGAAGGCGCGTCCAATTAAACTTCTCGCGTCGCGTTGGCGCAAGTCTTGATTAGGCTAACCCCTTTACGGTGAGTTCGAATTATTGTTAATAGGTAATTGAAAAAGGAGCTTTGGATTGGTTTATATACTAATTATTATAATATCGATATCGTATAGATCTACCAGAACAGAAAAGAAGCGTGAGACTCAACCTGGACTGCAGTAACGTACATTGGCTCAGCCTCGAGAGGCCCACGCTAATTTCAGCAGCCGTCTCTAGCCTCGTCAATATCTGAGAGAGCGGCGTCGACGTCGACCTGAAAACCCACCACACGACGGTTGTTCGTAGATTCTCCAGCAGCGATGGCAGTCCTCGACATTCTACCAGAGATCGAGGTCACCGTCTCTGTCGACAAAGTGGCGCTTCAGGAATACCCCGATGATGAGGCTGATGCACAAACGTCGAATCAGGCTCGAAGAACGGTATCAAAATATATTGAATGCATCAGTCACGCTCAGTTCTGGGTCGGCACCTCGATTAAGCGTCAGTATAAGCTCAACTGTCGCTCTCTTGCTTTTGAGGTCTTAGTGGACGGTTCCAGAGCAACCTCTAGGCTAGTGCGACCGTTCAAGTTGAACGCTCAAGTACCGTAGCTTAAAATTATCCCAGACCACCAAGGATTCACGGACAACATTTCGTCCTTCTCGCAGAGGCATATCTTTGTGCCAATCTTTCAGAAGCTTGAAGACAGTGGTTCTTTCCTCACGGATTGCAATTCCAATCAATAACGAGGGGGCTGCGCGGACCCATCACTTTCAGGAATCAGAACAAAAGTAGTCGCACTTCGTCGAATTAACACGCCAGTTAAAGGCGTCAAAGTTGGCCATTTCTACTCGACCCCAAAAGACGGAAAGATCAATACTCATGGATTTCCTCCAAACTTGGGACTGGATTTATGTGATCCCATGAAGCAGCGACACACCAACCCACGTCGCGTGAAAGAATTCATGTACTCCAAAAAGGAAGCAAATCTCAATCATTAGAGCTGGCCGATTACCCACGAAACCGTTTGAATTTCCCCCTCAAGACTCTGAACTCGCCATACTTTTCTTTCATACCCAACTATCAAGCAGTCTTTGTCAATCAAGTTCCCGGCGTGTGGAAGGCAGCCCACGCTTGAAGTGCAGAAACGACAAGTGATGCGAATGCCAGAAGTATGCTGATCCCGCCGAAAATTATCACGAGCCAGAGAGTGTAGAATGCTATTCTTTTGTCAGTTGACGATTTCGTGGGCGGGGGTTTGCCGTCATTGAGTATACATACAGTAAGAGTCGCGTTTGTCTTTCCAAAGGCCATGAAGTCCTTTTGGACGTTGTTGCTGCATGCTGGTAAGCGTTAGTAGGAGATTGCAAATCAGAGGCGCTCACATACTACCAATCTAGAGCCCGTAGCCGCTTCTCAAATACTCCAAATTCAGAGAATGGTACTTGGCTTGGCAATTTATTCCACGGTTGCTGGGTATCTAAATGCGCCTGAACATCACCGCACGCTGGGCTCTGTCGTCTCTTTAGAGCCGGGTGTGGCTCGGTGCTCTCACAGCAATACCAGGGAGGCAGTCCGATTTTATCATATGCTTTCAGGAACTTCTGTTTTTCCCCTTCGTCATAACCAAAAAGCACACAAAAAGTCTTCTGTGCGTCAAACAATCCAGGAGGATCGCTTCGCTGAGTTAATCGAGTAGTACTTCGGTCTTCATTTGTGTTTGACTACTTACGCGTAAGGAAAGCTGGAGTTCTCGTTGTACCACCAAAGGTAGAGAACAACACTCCCATCCTGATGTAACACTTGAAGATGGTCAGAGATGTTGGCGGCCCAGTGAATCTTTAAACTCCCGACGGATTGTAACATTGATATTCTCAAGGATTCCTGACGAAAATGGGTTGCATCAGCTTGACTATCTAATTCAGAATGGCAAGCAAAGTCTCCAGTGTCAGATCGCCCTTTAATCGGGGATACGCAGAGACGAACGGCTAAGTCTTCGGTGTTCAGAGGCATCGTGTCGTCATCCAATCCAATGAATCTTTTTACCGTGGCTGTCGTCTGATGAATGAAACTGTCGTACAAAATACCTTGAATACCCCGAGAAGGCCATTGAACATGGAAACCGGTATGCAATTTAGTGACAGCTTGTACAATAACAGCCGCATGGTAGGTCAGGATCTGTATCTTGCTGAAGCTTTCAAAAGTGACCTGTTGGCTGCCGTTCGTCGTCTTTTGTTTCAGGATACCTTTTCTATAACAGGTTTCAAGCATCGAGTTCAAAGTAACTATATCTCGTCGACGTCTCGAACTTTGTTCCCACAGAAACTCCAGCAGGATTTTGATATAGATTTGTTCCGTACACTCATTTTGGTTCGAGGTCAACATTTTCTTGTCTGCCATTTGCCCACGAATCTTCGAGTTCCGCAGTCTAATCCCTAATAGTTTGATCCGGCACCAGGACGAACGTGGCCACGTCGGATCCCACTTGGACCTAAGCGCCAGCGCCAAGCGATTTTGCAGTTCCAGCATACCCGTGGTACCGCGCCATTGGGGTCTAGAGCTCTCTCTCGACGGCCTTGGTGCTTGCGTGGCATCCCAATATGGAGCCCAAAGGTCATTTGGCACATAGTAACCTTGGGATACGGTGGGTATGGGCTCGCGGCGATAAAGAGGTATCTCCAGTCTTTGTTCGTTTTCTTCCTGAATCTGCTGCTCGCTCCACACTTCCACAGGTTGTCCCAGCCAACAATCATCTTCGGCATTGGCATCCATCTCATTGGGCTTGGGACTTTGGGCCTGGTCGTGAGACGCATTCTCTTCCCGTCGCATGTTTCCCAATTCGACATTTTCTGGATTTTGATCTCCCGCAGGTCGTTCACTTTCCTTCCTTAAGCTCTGGATGAGGACCCTCGTCCATGCCCTCATCATTTCCTCCACGGTATCTCTGGAAACACCAAGAATAGAGCCGTCAGCCGACGGATCAGGACCTCGAGAGGTGGGACGATGAATTTCAGCCTCTTCAGCCATCGGGTCTGGCTGTATCCCCAGAGACCCTGAAATATCATCGTTTGTTATTGCCTGACCAGGACTCGATATCGGCGCATGAGACTGGGCATCTACCTCAGCCTCGTCATGATTTCCGTCTTCTTGATCGCGCAACAGCGCGGTGTGGGCACTGACGTCGTCAGTCGGTGAAATCGTCAAATCAGCCATTTACTTTTAGTGTTTAGTTGGGTTTGAGAAAGAGACGTGAATGAAGGTTGGGAGAGATTGTCTGCTGGGTCTTCGCTGCTTTTCAGGTCGCACAAAGTGAACAGGGTCTGATTGGATTCGGCAATTGCGACTCCTTTGGACCAAGGTCCACGGCGGTTAGAGCTCAGCATTACATTATCCTCTTCTACAGTTCACTATTTAGCAATATGAAGGCCAAAGAGTAGATATCTTGAAGAATTAAGTATATCTTTACAGAAGAGTAAAGATTTCTAGCTCTGTTATATCTTCTTCATCTTCCCAAACGTCGTTCTCCTTAAGTCCGTGGATGTACGCGGGTCCGATGACGATATAATTCTCCCCCACGGGGCGGATAACCATCGGGAGGTGAGCACCCGCAAACCATACAACTATATCTGTATCTTCTGTAGAATACGAAACACGGCCGATATGTCCGGATGACAGAACAATGAGGGTCTGCTCGCAAATCACATCGAAACAGCTACCTATCCATTCCCTTTCGTTGAGATTAAGGCGGTAATGATCGCCCATCCTGAGGTACACGAATACCCCATCAGGAGTATTTGGAAGGCCCTCAAATCCTCTGCACATGTTGAGTTCATCCCTTGGAATGATCTCCGTCTCGGAAACGACCATGTTGCCGATTAATTTGGCACAAATTGGAACATATGCCCCAGTTTCTGCAGCATCCTGCGTGTGGTCTTTAGAAGCGAGCCAGGAAAACAAAAGAGTAGCATCTCCTTCGAATGGACAATTGGCTTGATTCACAAAGGATATCCATTCTCGCAGAACGCTTGCCCAAGGCAAAAGTAGATGGTATTGATAACCTCCGCCGTCCCAGGATTGGCGAAAGTCAAAAAGTGATTCAAAGGTGAAATTACCCTTATGCAACCGGGACGTGATGTTGGATATTCTTTTACCACGCAGAGGAAGTTGTCCAGGGGATCGATTAATGAGAAGTTCGGAATTCACGAGTGTCTTAGGAAGTCTTCTCTCAGTATCTACGCCGATGAAGAAATTCCGATCATTGAAGTCAGGAACCCAGGTTGGAACTTCTGGATGGCGCCCGAAGGTAAAGACTAGCTGTAGTAAACCCAGATGCTTGAACTGTTGAATAAATCTGACCGTCAGCTCTTCATACACTGTAGCTGGAGTTTTCGAATAGTCCGGGGTTGAAATTGTAAGTCCTAGACCATTCAAGATGGCGAACAATCCAAATATTTTGTCTCTAGGGTCAGATGCCTCCTCTCTTCTACACTTTGTAAGGATCAGCCAGACTCGAGCAGAGCTTTTGGTTAGGTCTCGGTCGTTATTATAATCCCGGGAGGAAACACGTGTGGCGAGGGTTCTGAACCTTGCAGACAATGTTGTGACACCGTCTGCTCGTATTACTCCCATTCTAGCCGCCAAAACCAATGCTTCCCACGGAATTGATTCATATCCACAAAGTATGAGACAATTTGTTGCAAGAGCCACTTCTTGAACCGTCCAGACTCTTCGAAACCACGGCATACTGCATATTTCACGTAAATGTTCATAATCGTCAGAGGAAAGCTTCTCTACTAGGCTGATTAGCTTGGATACTCTTCTTTTATCAATTAGCTGGTAACGGACCTAAAGGCTTGTTGCTCTGCTCCGGCGCCGTCCACCTGGCAAATGCTGACTTTGTTCGACCATCCGACTCTCCAAGCCAGACCAAGACATTAGCCGCCATCTTGTATATCTTGCCCATCTGCTTGACCTGATGGTTTCTATCAGATGTTGAATTTTGGTCGATACAAATTGAGTCAACCCAGAGGCTTCGAGATTTCCACTTGAATCTTAGATACCGCAGAGCAAGCTCGCAGTTTGGTGTAATGAGAAGCTCTGCTTTATCGCAGATTAAGCGGCGGTCTCCAGTGGGCGTTCCCCAAACATACGACAGAGCCTCATACCGCATGCTGTCAGAAAGGCGACTGTTGATCAGGCTGCAACGCAGCGGGGCATCAAAGCTCATGGCTGGCTTCAGGTGAAGAATTCGTATCCCGTCATCCTGACTGAGTGATTGGTGGACAAATTGCTTCATATTCACGAAGAGGCAATGTCCAGAAATGAATTTGTTGAAAGAAGTGAGGTTCCAAATCTCAGGTTTAGGATAGCGTTAAGCGCCCGCAGTTGCGTAACGAGTAAGCCTGCTAATGGTGGGGGCTGGGCTGGCTACCTGTCAAAGACCATTGTGGCGCGGCACGGAGACTCTGTCAAAGACTCCGACCTTTTAAAATATTGGACCAATCCACGGGCACGGGGCCCTGTAAGTACGGGCTTTGACTCACGATATATAGGTGGAAATTGCGGCCAAGGGGGATTGACAATTCGAGGCACTCAATAAGCTGAGCCGCTGTTCCCTGTAGTACGCTGGGCTGTACAGCGACCTAATCGCTAAACTTCCGCGCTCCATCCACCGTGTTTAGCGAGCTATTCGCTGTTTCAGGGGCTCGGCAGACTGCCGTCTTAGCTTTGTATTTCGTGGATATAGGTGAGCCTCGCATTTAGGCGTGGTAAATGAACGATGCTGTGTCAACCACACGCGATGGGAATTTTTTTGGTGTGATTTCTGAAGAGAAAATTTCCACAAGTACATGACAATTACGGAATCTCGATTTTGAAACCCGGAAGCAAGATCATGAGCTCCAAAACCCTGAGTCACTACAATTTAATAGACTAGACATAGTCCTCGTCCATCAAGACTGGGATCCCAAGAGCTTTAACCTCACACTACGTGATACTTCCGGATGCATTCTTTAAAAGTTCGACCTTCCCTAGGTTCAATGTCATAAATTTGGCTATCCATAAGCCCATGAACATAGCATTCGCCAACAAACGTCCACTCGTTTTCTCCTTTCGGCCGAAGGAGAAAGAGAGTTTCGTTGCCAAAGATGCTGCAAATCCGATCTCCATCCTTTACTTCTTTTGGTCCTAGCCCTATAAACCCAGAGCTCGAAGCAAAAAGGGTCCTTCCGGGTAAGATGGCATGGCACATGCGAAGCTGGAAAAGTTCTTTTGCTCCTGGCTTTTCCCACTGACTACTATTTTGTGTTCTCCCGATGTAGTTTCTGTCATCGTCGATTAAAACATCGGCAATGCGAACGCGAATCAACGCATCCCAGATGCTTTCTTGCGTTGGTTTGTAGATGAGAAAGGTTCTCTTGTCCTTCACTAAGGTGACTATTTGCAGTGTCGGAGGTGTGCCGTTTTCTTTCAAATAGTCCACCCAGCAACGCAAAAAGTTGTTGTAGAATTCCCACTGCTGAATTTGATTTTTGCTGGTGAGCCGTCCTTGCTTCAATAAATCATCCAAGTTTTCGGCTCTCAGCGCTGCTAATAGATCATCATGCTCATCGCTCTCTTTCTTGTGGACGAACGATACAACGTCCCGAGTAAATCCGGTTAACACGAGAGTATTGTCGCCTTCGAAGGCGTATTTGAGCGGCAAGGTACCACTTGCGGAATATATCTTCTCTTTGAGATTGACTTCTCTCCTTTTTGGAAGTGGTATGCGATGAAGGGGTCGCTCCCAGTCCACCGCCCATGATGGTAGCCCTTCACGGGGAGAAGGAGAGCAATAATCCAGAACTTGAAGATCTTGCTCCTTTTCGATCCATTTTCGAGAGACGTCCTTGTAAACTTCTGCGACTGGCTTCTCATAATCGATAGTGACAAGTTCTGCATTATTGGTAATGCCCAAAGCTGCAAAAACTCTATCTCTCGGCTCTGTGGCCTTTGATGAGGACAGAAGGTGCAAAGTATGAGGCAGATCAGCAAATGGACTCTCTGATAATTCCACTTTTCCTAGAACGTTCATCCCATAGAATGTCCGGGGAAGTCCAGATTCAGGGAACAACGTGAACCTCGGGAGCTCATTGTCCCTTCGGCTTTGAGTCTCTTTGATAATTGTTCGTATTCGCTCAAATGTCCACGCAGACAACAAGGTCGCTCTTAGCATTTCTTGAAGTGCCGAATCCTTGTTGTCGAGAACCAAATCGAGGGCAGGGGGAGCCGAAAGATGTTGCAAGAGCAAAGAAACCGCCGACACCACGCAGTCCCAAGTGCAGGTTGTTGATGACCCAAGGTAGAACGTCAAGTTCCCATGTCCCAGAACGACTTCTTGTACAATCCACGCCCGGCGCCACCAATAGCGGAGAAAGAAATTTGCAACGGCTTCCAGTCTTGCTTCGATACTAGGCATGCCAAGCTCATCTTTCCTTAATCTCGGATATTCGATTGCATGCGCTTTATCAAAGATCTTTGGTGTCAGTTCAGGGGCTCGCTTCGACCATGATGCGCTCCACTCCATGAAACTTTGAACGGCCAATTCGCTGTCTTCGCTCGGAGGGCCCAACCACACAATAACTTCCTCTGCCTGTGCATATATTTTCCCCATCAATCCCACTTGATTATTTCGTTCATTTGCATCCAATTGATTGATACAGATAGCGTCTATCCATAAAACTATAGACTGGTTTATGTTCAAACATAAGTGTCGTATAGCGGCTTCGAGGTTGTATTGAAGGGGAAACTCATCGCCATTCAGAAGTGCTAGGATATTTGCCTTTGGATCGCCCCACTCTGCCGGAAGGCCGTGAAATGGCATTCCCCAGGTATATGAAAGAGCGCGATATGAAGGAAGGTCTATCAAAGAAACGTGGAACAGGTTCAGGCTGATGGCCTCATTGGGATCTCGTAAGGGCAAAAGCTCTACGACTCGAATTTCGAGCTTCTCTTGAGAGAGTGGGCGATATTGCGAATACATTGCTTGTGACAAAGTTTGTTTGAAGATTCTCAAAGACTTCGTACGCTGGTTGGGTTTCCAGTCCTCAGCTGAAGACAATGAAAAAGAAATGCCACATCGGCTTGGCATCACCGATTAATGGTAGCACTCAGAGCTGAAAATAACCAAGACGTGGCGATTTTAGCTTCACAGCCACAAATTCTTGGGCATGCACGAATGAGACATGTCCTCAGCATATCCCACGAACATCTGAACAATAGTGAGTAAGAGTATAAACAAGGAAAATTTACAGTAGTGAGAAAGTCTTAGATTGAGCATACATGACCGCGGCCTTGTTCCAGGCATCCAAGAGACTATGTCAGGAATTTCTCAAAAACTTAAGGCCACTTACAGCTGACGAACCCACGCGTTCCAAACAGCAACTATGATTTTTCATGTCAAGCCAACGGGGAATATCGATCCTACCCAGGAGAGCCAGAAACCCCGCTCTCCAGAAGGTTTGAGCTTCTGCCACCAGAGGCGTCAATACGCTATGAAACTAGCCGTGACAGAAAGAAATGACCTATCTTACCTCACTCTCTTCTGCTGTTCGTGGCACCATATTACTTTGTTTGAGCTGCAATTCTCCACGCCCGACGCGTGCTCTTTCTGTCGTTGACTTGACGCGTAGAAGGCTGAAGATAGACCCTAGAGGGGTCTGGTGCGATAAGACATATATCCCACGCATTGTGCATCTGACTAAATAATTGTTCAAGATGAGTAGCCATGAGTCTTGTCAAGTATACATACGAATCGAGAGATGCCCAGGTGAAGTTGTTGTTGAGGAGCATTCGCGCACGGACCCGGCGGCCCCCTTGGCATCATCGGCCAGAACATCCTGTGCCAGATGACAACATGCTCAGGAAAAGAGAGTTTCTACTTCACGAAGCCTTTCTTATAGCAACAAAGACAACTTATTTATCTGTAGGATGTTTTCATAACATGCTTTAACTTACCTGTCCTGCTAGAGGTTGATCAGGTTGCAGCCACGGCAAGTGCACGTGTTTCAGCACAGCCTCGAACTTCCAGCTGACTTTTCAGCTCAAGCCACCGACACTTAAGTGTCCATTTCCTTCGAATGTTCGCTATCATGATTTGAGTCCTTTCCGTACTATGTTTTCTCCGTTTGGCGATACAGAGAATAATGCAAACGTTAAAGCAGCTTGGCACCCTGAGCCTCAATTCAGGGGCACTCATGGAATTTTGTCATCATGTCTCATTACCCTAGGTCTTTGCATATGGACGGCGGTTCACCTGAATATTCCCGAGCACTCAAAGGCGAAATCACAAGTTTGGCGAAAGTTGAAATGGCTGTTGATTGCTCTTTTGGCACCCGAGATAGTAAGGGCCTCATTTTGGTGGATGGCTCGCTCCTCACTGACTCACTTAGATTGTCTGGACGGCTTTTGAGCAACGTAGAGAAGCAAAGTTGTTGCAGAGTCGCGTTTGCAAAGCGCTTAGCCAACCTTTGGCGAAAACAAAATGGCAGAAGATGCGTTCGATCCTCGATTTTGTACTCCGGCGAGGACCGAACTCCTCTGACTTTGATAATGAGGTATGGAGCCCAACACACCTGTGTCCTACAACCTACTTCAGCTTTAGGTCATCACATTTTCACGTTTCGTTCTCCTTTCCAGACTTCAGCTAATTTGTGCAGAGCGGTGTGAGCGCAAACGATCGGCCCACCCGGTTACATACCTGGACGTTGGTCCATAGCCATTTCGCTGCTATGGGTGGCTTTTGTTTCGACACTACGAATGCTGAGGTGAACTTTTTACCTGGAAAGCGAACTAGGGTAACACTCACGAGTCTGGGTGTATGTTATCTTGCGGAGCTAGCCCCAGAGCTTTTACCTGATCTCCCCAAAGAGCATATTCGTGACAAGAGCAAAGCTGATGGCTTCGGCAAGACACTGGCATGTCTCCAAGCATTCTGGTTCTGCACGCAGTGTATATCTCGCTTGGCCACAGGTCTCTCAATCACATTGCTTGAACTCAACACGTTCGCCCATGCCCTTTGTGCGCTCCTTGCATATGCATTTTGGTGGAACAAACCTCACGATGTCAATGAGCCTGTCTTGATACAGGGGCCACAAATGCATATGATTTGCGCGGCGATGTGTATGCGGAGCTGCATGGGCGCTGAGCATGCCAGTGGGGGTTACTTTGAGGGCGATCACCATGTTGGGCGCATTTGGGAGCAAAGTTTGGGATTCTCGTGCCCTCGAGATTTTGGTTTACAAGAACTTTTAGTAGCTCACAGAGCCACAAGGGAGAGAGCTGCAGAATCTCCTCCGATATACTCTGAAGCGTCTTTGGAAAGGCCAATAGCCCCTCTTGGCCAAGGGGAAAAGTAACTCTCAAAAATAAGTTGAAACGCTCCACGCTTATACATAGCAGAACCGATCCCAAAGAAGCGCTAGACTTTAGACTGTATATGGGTCAAAGTCTTTACGGCTTTGGATTTCGACGCAGAAGAACGTACTACTCATCGTTAAAGACGAAAATAGGAGACATTGGCATCCTGCATCTTCGACGGCCATTCATCGATTTGACCCCGTCAAACGTTCGGCTCTGGCAATTAGCATCAGAAGGTTTGGGAAACTACCCTGATCTTCTCTATCTACGGCCAGGGGAAGATTACAGATCGTACGCGGACAAGAACTCCCAGAAAATGCACCGGCGGTTCCTCACCGAATTCTGCACTAACAGGATATCTAATTATCCCCAAATGTCATTAGATTCTGAGCAGGATACGTGGTCACTATTGTATACTTTTCTCGTTGCCGGATTAAGTTACGGCCTGCTACATCTTTCAGCTTGGCGCGCACCTTTCCATTCCAAAGTGGAAGCTGTCCTGTGGCGAATATCCGCCATTACGCTATGCATTTCCGGGTTCGTTCCAATTCTTGCTATTGGAACTCTTGGAATCGGCGTTGCCTTGATGGAAACTAAAATAGGCACAAATTTTCGCAAGTTTGTAAACGAGCTTAAAAGCGGCCACCCGGCAATGTTTGATGGGATAATGGCATCCCGGGCTTTGATTGGTTTTCTTGCTTTTTATATTGTCACGTCTGGGTTCGTGTTGCTGTATCTTTTTTCTAGAGTCTACCTCATTGTCGAATGCTTTCTCAAACTGCCGTATCTGCCACAAACAGCGCTAGACATGCCGCGATGGTCGCAGTATTTTTCTCACATAACGTGAGCGAGCCTGGGGGCTTAAACATTTAATGTCATTTAATTACTCGGTCTATACGAGCCGCTTACCTCCTTGAGTTGTCTTTCACCCCCTAATGCGATCATTTGCGGCGATAACGAGAGGATCGATGGGTGACCAGCAAAAATGTGAACTCGGCGACACAGGAGCCGACCCAGGCTCTATATTGATACCTCGAGTTCCATTCATTGCCTTTGAGCTTGTAATGTCGTCATCACTAGCATGTCCACCTTCGCTCTCCATCCGGGGTAGAGTGTTGACCCCTATTTTCAGGGGCTTCCCGCCTAAGCGATCAAGACAGTAGCGGGGTAAATAGTACCCCGCACCAGTGTCTTTTGAAGATGTAAAGCAATTATAAGTATCAAATTACTGCTTTCCCCTAGTAACATATTGATAGAAAGCAACCAGATGCTCCTCACATCCCAAATCTTATCAATGTTATCCGCAGTTTGGCTAATGGTTGCTGCGCGGTCTTCCTTGCTGGGTATTGTGTAGGACCTGTGGTGAGCTGGCGGATGCCTGCTGAGGGGAGATTCGGAAGGATTATAGACAATTTTGGACTAAATTGTTCTGATTGTAGACATGTAGAAATTTCTGTGTCAATGGTCCGCGTGATATACTTATGATTTCAAATTCGCATATTCAGGTAGCCAAGTTGCTGTATTTGCAGCGTTGTCATCGCCAAAGGAAAGGTTTGCCAACAAAACACCAGATTTAGCGAGCCACTCGCTGTAACTTCAGGACCACCCGACCCCTGCAACGTCCATGTTAGATTACATTTTCAAAGTACCTATATACACGATAGATAAATTATTCTCCGATACAATAAAGTAAAGAAGAAACTCACCTAGGTATTCTACGATGAAGATCGGACAAAGAGACTTTCCTGGTGGGGTCAAATAGCGGAAGTTCGCGATGTTTTCTCCGACCTCACTCCTTCCAAAATCCGCACTCGCATTTGGTTCCCTGAACCGCAGCTTTGCTCGCCGATGTGACTCATAACCAAACCAAAAATGAATCCGTCAACGGTGCATGGCTTCCTTTATAATACAAGCACTGCATTCAAGCATAAATCGTAGATTGGTCCTTAGAACAATCCTGCACTTTCATCTCCCTAAAACATCAACCAGGCAAGCAAGCACCAACAAGAACCCACCAACAACCAACAACACCACCCCCAAAACCATGGCTACCAAGCCTCAAAAACAAATCAGACTCGACGGCCGCACAGGAGAAGGCGGCGGCCAACTCGTGCGCCTATCCATCTCCCTCGCCGCCATAACAGGCACACCTGTACTAATCGACCACGTCCGCGGAAACAGAGAAGGAAGTCGCGGTGGTGGTTCGTCTCCTTCCCCCTTCCATTGCCTCACATAGCAATTAACCCCCTTTTTCTAGGTCTTAAAGCACAACACACAGCATGTATAAAAACGCTGCAAGACGCCACACGCGCCGAAGTCACGGGTTGTTCCGTAGGCAGCAAGTCTGTGTCTTTTAAGGCGAAGCTCTCACCTGCTGAGCTGGTGAATCGGAATTTATGGATCAAAGCCGATTCCGCTGCCAGTGTCCTTTTAGTGTTTCAGTCGCTTCTTCCGTTTTTGCTGTTTGCGGGTGATGAGGCGGGGTCGTCGGTGAGTGTGGTTATTCAGGGGGGTACGAATGTTAGTTTTTCGCTGTCGTTTGAGTATTTGGATCAAGTGCTGTTACCGGCGCTTGAGAGATTTGGGGTTGAGGTGGAGCGGAAGTTGGAGATGAGGGGTTGGTCGCATGGCTCGAGACAGATTGGGTCGGTGAAGTTTAAGGTTAAGCCGTTGGCAAGGGGACAGTCGATTAAGGCGCCGGAATGGCCTTTGGAAAGGGGGGATATTGTCAAGATTGATGTTTCGATCATCGTTCCTAAGGCACTGCAAGAGACGCTTAAGACGACGCTTACCTTCGAGTTGGGTGTGGTGTTTCAGGATGTGGAGGTGAATTTCGTGCTTGTCGAAGACAGCAGGCACAATGCGCGGATGTATACCCTTCTTGTTGCTCATACGTCGACCGGGTTACGTTTTGGACGTGATTGGCTTTACGATCGGAAGTCAAGAGACAAGTCCCCAGACGACTTGAGCACCGAGATTGCGCAAAAGGTTGTGGATGATCTGGACGTCGAAGTCAGGAAAGGAGCGCTGGTGGACGAATATCTTCAAGATCAGCTTATTGTCTTTCAAGCATTGGCTGAAGGGAATTCGAACATTCCTGGTTCAGCTGAAACGGCAACGTCGGACCGAGAACGTGTTGAGAGGATGGAAGAACCATTTGGGGATGGGAGTACGCATACCACGACAGCGAGATGGGTGACTGGACGGCTCCTACCGACGGTCAAATGGGTTGACAAAGGAAGAGTGTGCGAAGGGGTAGGATGGAAGGCTTCAGCGAGCACTTGATCAACTTCCAGCAACTGGAGAAGCGAATCCTGATACCCGCAGATCTCACCAGGAGAGTTTGGAGGCAGATGTCCAAGAGCCTACAAGAAAGACCGATGACAAAAAGGACGTCTAACTGTTTAGCAAGACATCTCTTCGATTTGGATAGAAAATCCCCACTCTGGTCAACGCGACAACAAGCAGTTTTCTAAGGCCATGATGAAGCTCGATGCGTGTACACTATTTCGGATTGACGAATGAGGAGGTGGAAGTACTAGTTGAAGCATCAGCGCCCCTCTCTACACGCGAACTAGGTGGAATGGAATGAAGGAGAGCAAATGTATCCAGTCCATCCCAACTCAATGTGCAGCAAGCAAATATGAAAATACAAAATCTCATGTTGTGGCATCTCCTCATCTTCTCACGGGAAAAGGTTTTTAAAATATAGACAATCCGTGCTGGAATTATGCATTCTCTGTATACAGGAGTTTTTTAAACTCTAGCTCTGGATTAAGATCCCAGGGTTTGAGACGGTTGACTAAAACGGTAGCGGCAGATGGATAACAAGAAGCAAGTGTGATAATCAAGAAACTCCTGGCATCTCATTTATTCATTCATGCTTTTAAGGAGCGAATCTATCCTCCCAATCTTCCAATTTTCCAGTTCCGTCGTATACCTAACTTAACAAGCACTCCATTCATTCATTCAAATCCCATCAAACGCCAGCGCCATTCCCAACCCATTTTCCAACCCATGTATGCCTCATCAATCATCAATCATACCATCTTACAATAATTCGCCGGAAAACTCCCCTTCTTCCCCTTCAATTCGCCATCCCACCAATCATCCGTACTATCTGTTTTCTTGATAACTTTTATCTGGTCTCCCTCTCTAAAGCTCAGATCTCCCTGGCTCTGCCCTTCAAATGCATAGATGGCTGTAACGAACAGCCCTGAACTTTGCGAACCGATACGTTTCGGCGGTGGTGGTGGGGGCTTCTTCTTTGCGGCTACAGAGCGTTGGAAATAGTCCCCACTAGGGCCAGCTGGTGAGTGGGCGGAATATGAAGATACGGGTGTGAGATGGGTCGAGTAGTCGGGATATATGGGTGTCGGCAGGGGTTCAGGAGATGGAGTTGGTTCTGGGGCCGGTGGAGCAGAGACGTTCATCGAGTGTGAGGAAGGAATGCGCACCATTCGGGCTTGTTGAGCCTCTAGATTGGGCGATACAGGCGCTGCTATCCGTCCTTGGGAGGGGTTGCGTCCCCTGTTTGCAATCCCATTTCTGACATTAAGGCCGGTTATTGAACCGGATTTTCGCCCATCGTCTCCTAGAGTCATAGGTTGGTGAACAACCTTCCCTCGGGCAAGACAACTGATTCTTTCTATTTGTTCTTGGATTGGTTTGAAATCCGAGTTCCATACTGAAATGACGTCGTCCATTGGGGGTGGGGGTGAAGGAAACCCTGTCTCCTCGCAATAATTGTGTAATGCCGTGTAATATTGGGCCAAGAGGGTATTCTGGATCATGATTTGTACAGCCAGGAGATGAGGGATAATGGAGAAAGCAGCAGCAATTAGAGGTGGAAGTTTTTCTCGAAGGTTTTCATCCGCAATTTTGAAAGCCTGGAGTACGATTAGCAAAATGACCAGGGAAAGCGGTTGTTCTGTAATGCTCACGTCTGCTGCACCAGCCAGATCTATCTCTGCTTTTGCCAAAGCAGCATTTTCACGATCCGTGCGCTTCAGTTTCTTGGTCTGTAAATTATTGACTTTGTCGATATAACGCTCCCAATCCACTCGTTTATTCTCCCGCTTCTTGATGGTTTTTCGTACAGGTTGTAGGAATTCCCTCGCATCCGCCGCAGGCCGAATAATTCGCGAATCCATCATGACGACTTCCTCGAGGAGGTCCGTCTTCAAGTCCGCATAGACGCCCTTCAATTTTGTGGTGCGCTCGACTTGCTCTCGTGGTGTGATAACAGGGTCATGGCCATGCCCATCACTTGCTCCGACAATGGGATCGTACAGCTCCTCGAAAACGGTGACCGTGCCCAGTTGTATATTGAGAATGGATACCCAGGCGTCTCTCCAGGCTTTCGATGCTTCGATTATCTGCAGGTAGAAGTCAGCGGGGTAGTTCAACTTCAATGGTCAAGGCGGGGCGTGCACGACTGACCTTGGTGAGCATTTTATCAGCATCCTCGAAATCATTGAGAAGCACCGAGACTTTGGCGGTATTCTCGCCGCCCTTTCCGCGGGCTTTCGCGATCTGGCGCTGCATGGAATTCATGGTTTTGACAATTAGTGATGCTGATTAGGTGTTCTGTTGGTGGTAGTGACTGAGTGCTGCCAAGTATGTGTATTGTACTGGCGGTGGAGTAGAAGAATAAGAGGACAGCGCAGTCGCAGTCGCGAAGGAGGCGTTCGAAAAAACAACAGTTGGATGGCAGGATGTCAATTGGGCACAGCCTCGTCGCGACAGAAAAAGAAGTGGAAGTAGTCGAGTAGTCGACTGGAGCAATTTCGGAGGAGTGTGAGCTTGCTGCGGTCATGGATGCGGCGCAATCCTGGATCATCACTGGTCTTGAGCCTTTTGCTGTGCTGAAACCTGTTCGCGGGGGCCACCAGGCCCTGGTGCACATCCCACCCTGGAATCGGCAGCGTTGTGCCTAAAGTGACGAAATGCGTGCCATCCCAACAGCCCAGCCTCACCTTCAACCTTTTCTGTGGATATGTAAATGTGGAGAAGTAGAAAATATTGTGAGAAACGAGCGTCGAAGAGTAGTATTTGAAGATGCAGACTTTACTGTAAATAGTTCTGGTTCCTGGATGATTCCTTCTTATCGGATTAGAACCCGAAACCATCTCTTGGCTCTGCCCCGCGGAATTGGAACCCTTTGAAGAAAGTTCTATTTTGAGGTACCACGTGAATTATGGGGAGTTTCGCGTTTGATAATGGAAGGCGCGTCGCGTCCACCTCGAGACTTTCGAACTTTCACATTTCACACGATATCCTGCTACGAGTTTACGACTACATTGACGATTGCAGACTCATAGATTATGCCATGAACCACCATATGCGAGCAAGCGATCATGGCTGCTGTCCATGGCTCCTCAGCGGCAACATCCATGGAAGTTCTCCAAACCCAGAACACCGCGCCCGTCCTCGAATTTCGATGTCTCTTCACCCAAGACTTACGGCGGAAACAGAAGCGTTGGCAAGATGGACGACTCAAGTTCCACACCTTCAATAAGCGGGTTATGGTATACGATAACAGGTCAAATTTCGTGGGAGATACACATTGGCGCGAGGACTCGGAGTTGGAGGAAGGGGAAGAGCTGGAACTTGAACGTGGCGGATACCTGGTTCAGGTCCAAGATTTTGTGAGCAAGAGAGACCAAGATCTCAGCGAGTTAGTGGACAAGCGGCTCAAGGAAAAGGAAGAAAGGGCAGCTACCAAATCTGCAGCGTCGCCGGCAATTGGACGATCTGGACTCGGGACACCAGCACCACATTTGAAGCCGAAGGGTCTGAATACGTTATTGACTCCAAGTGGTCATTACGGGAGAGCTGTACTATCGACGACGTCCCCCTTTGAAGAGCGACAGCGACTTGCTAATGGCGACGGAAACGAAAACGATCGACCTGCGAAGAGGAGGAAAACCGTGGAATCTACACAAAGCAAGAATGGTTATGCTCAAAATTTGATGGGTGCTTCCTTGACCCTCACGTCTTCGAAGCCTCCAGGCACAGCTTCAATACGATACGAACCGTTTAAAACGAAGCCATCCATTCAACAAGTACCCACGAAAACCATCGATCTCACAATAGACGATGATGATGGTGGTGAAGTTTCCGAATCAATGCAATCAAGTAGGAAGGGTAGGCAAACAGCGGCGCAGAAGGCAAAGCGGTATCGGTCCCCTCCACCGAAAAGCACTTATGCTAGCAATCTTACTGGGACCGCCTTAAGCTTGTCACGACCAGAGCCCTCGAGAAATATCGGCATCAAGCCGGCCGTGAAAGCAACCTCGAAGCCTATAACGGATGATGACGGGTCTTCTGCCGAAGAAGAGCATAGTTTCCCGAGCATTGACTCAATCCCCGGGCCAGTTCCCATAGCGAGAGAACCAGCTACAAAGAAAGTCAAGCCTAAGCCAACAGTCATTTCCTCGTCTCCATCTCCGCCAATCGAACGCCGCAAAAAGGTGAAAGCTGCACGAGGAGAAGAGAGGATCAATCATGCTCGGTCCGGCTCCTCCTCGCCAGTCATGGAGATTGCATCCAAGAAGTCAAAAGCCACGCCGTCTATTGCTAGAAAAGAAGCCCACCGTTCTTCCTCTCCAATGACAGATCATCCCCCAAAACGACAGAAATCGGCTGCATCGCTTCCTAGGACGGTAACCAGAGTCATTGAACGAGAATCAGCCGAGCAACCGGTTTCTGCTTTACGGATTAAAGCCAAACCTCGACGTCAAATGATGATGCTCATGGAACGACCCAGTTCTCGTTCCTCTCTACATGAAGATTCAACTCCAAAGTCCAGGACTGCACCCAAAGCTTCTCTGCGGCAGATTAATTCTTCGAATGAGCCCGTGCTTTCTCAAGCTACAATGCAGCTGAATGCATTCTGCGAGAAGCAGGAACAGAGGCTACAAGCCCGTTTGAATGGCCAACGACCTAGGATTAGCCTTGACTTGGACGACTTAGAAGACTTGGGTTCTTCTCCACTGGATAACGGCATCAATCACCAGGCAATTGATAATCTTCTGACTCGCAAGCCCGTGCCAATCGAGTCGACTGCAGAGCCTACACCAAAGCGACCGCCAATTTCAAACGCCAGTAATAGACCTTGCGCCGTGGAAGTTGCACAGACTCTCACCATTGAGGTTCAGGATGACGGCATTGGCATCAACGGCGACGAGCAAATTCTCCCCAATGGTGCTGTACATCGCACATCCAACGATAGTGTGTCTCGGGATTTCAATGGAAAGGCTCTCCAAGGCGCTGCCCCAGTGTCGCCAAAGTCACCTCCACAAGTCGGCACTGTGGCGGACTCAGTCGAAATGAAATCACCAAAGCCTGTCAGCCCAGTTTCTGAAAACGAGAGACTGGTTCCAAAGAAGGACCTTCATGACCTCGCGGTAGAAGATCCTTCGACCGAATCCGTGGCTCTCGACCCTATCCCCGCTCAGTCCCCGAGAGAGAAGCAAAGAGCACGACCTCAGACCTCTCCCAAAACCAAGCCGCGACCGCCCAAACCACCCAAGGGTGTGAATGTTGCTCTCGAATATACCACTGAGCATTTACAAGCTATTGTCAAATCGTCCTCCGCTTCTCCGCCCCAAGCCAACGAGGTCTCTCCCGTACCTGAAAACACCACAACGTCGCCAGGAGGACCACCTTCAGATGATGCCTCAGATCTCCAGAAGCCAGAGCCAGCATCAAGCGAACTCAACCTCAAACAATCCCCGAAACCGTCTCCCGTCGAACAAACCCTACCCGCAGGACAAATCGCGCCAGTCGAACAGGTCCTTCCACCTGAACCACCGGTCTTACCAACCCCACCCAAACCCACAGCCACTTTGCCCTCCGGCTTCCGCACAGCCCAAACCCTACACGCTACCACCGACCCAGCACCTCCAACTACCTCGACAATAAACGCACCAAGACCCAAACTCCTCAACCCGGCCACTAGGGGTAAATCCCTACAGAAAACAGTAGCTGAAAGCAATGATGCTCTGGCGCTGACTTTGAAGACGAATCCTAATATGATGCCACCTGGTGCGCCAAGGATTGGGGGGCTGTTGAGTAGGGTTGATGTGAGGGGGAGGGATGGGAATGGGCAAGGACAAGGGGATGGAGATGGGGATAGAGAGGGGGTAAGGGGTGGATATGAGAAAACGGGGCCATGGAGTAGGGAGAGTTTTGATTTATTTGGGAATTGGAGACCACCTGGGAGGGGGGTGGTTAGTTAGTTAGCTAGGTATTTGAATATGGCTATAGTATAAGAGGTTTTGAGATTTTGAGGGTTTGTATGTGTTGTCGTGATGCGAAGAAGCGTTAGATAGCTGTGATTCGATAGATGGGTAGCCTTGATACTGGCGTGGTAGCTGGAGCATGGAGTCTTGGTAAGGAGATACTTTTTTTTTTTTTTGGAAAGCTTTGTACAATTCCCCCTCGTACTCCAGCTCGATTTTCTGCGTATTGTCATTTACAACGTCATTTATTTCTGGCGTCGCACTTTGTATCGCTTTGGGAAATGCGCCATCCAGGCTGCAACTGAAGACTTCACTACTCGAAGCTAGTGCTTGCTGACTCGTAAGGACAACCCACGCCGTTCAGTACTGTACTATAGCGGTGTGTAAGGCCTTGCGAGGTTTAGAGCTCACCTCTAAAAATATCCTGAGGGGTCCCTTTTCTTTTATCTCGTATGACGTTCTATACTGGCATCGCATTTCGTTCCCGATCAAGTGAACACAACGAAGAGGATGAGAGAAGCAAGAAAGTTTATAAAAACGAGACTTCATCCCTCGAAAGAAAAAAAAGAAAAAATCTTTATCTCACACAACAACCCAACCAACCAATCGTTCCCCAGATCAGATTCTAGACCTCCATACAACCCAAACACCTAACCATCTAATCTCCATACAACCAACCACACAAAATGCTTTCCTCCACCCTCCTCTCAACCCTCACAGCCCTATCCCTCACAACCCTAAGCACCGCCCTCCCAGCCCCCACCTACCAAACCAACGAATTCACCCTCACCCTCGACGCAGCGCACATACTCCCGCTCCCCCTCACAGCCCTCCAATCCCCTACAGTCGGCAACCTTCATCTCGTCTTCTCGCGTCCATCCGCGTACACCGGGACGCCGGCCTACCTGAACAACACTTTTCTATCATTCAACTACAGCGGTACTTACCCAGGTATATACAGGGCGCATTTCAACTCGGACGATGTGGGCGAGGGCGATAAGATGGCTGTGACGGCTGTTTTTGGAGATGGTGAGGGGACTGGGACGGAGGGGTTTGGACAGGGTCCTGATGGGACGCTTACGCCGCCGGGTAGTGGGGCGGGGAGTTTTTATGCGTGTAATAGTACGATTGAGGTAGAGGGAAAGGAGGAGGCGGTTTTGGGGTTGTTTTGGGGGGCCCGGGTTGAGGGGGTGGATGCCAGTGGGGGGGAAGGGGCGGATGATGGGTGTGTTGTTGCTAGGTTGGTGCAGGAATTTGCGGATGCTTGAGGGAGTGGGAGTTGTGTGGGGTGGGAGGAGAGGATGTTGTGCGAAGTGGGGGATATACATAGCGTGGTATAAATTATGTATCGTTGTTTTTTTATTGTTATAGCACATCATAACTCTCACCACATCTCAGGACCGGGGCCAGTGAAATAAAGTTGCAATAATATCATCCTCCACCTCCTGATTCTTCTCCTTGAAT
>Ga0247778_1000553_pt1 | contig 41162 bp, 37 predicted proteins | sample UWRJL049202B5_FD_179939 | JGI IMG/M metagenome (GOLD analysis project Ga0247778, IMG submission 179939) | Plant litter microbial communities from Arlington Agricultural Research Station in Wisconsin, United States - UWRJ-L049-202B-5 | ecosystem: Environmental > Terrestrial > Plant litter >...
TCAAGATCCTTCCGGGAACCCCGCCCCCGCGTAAATGCCCAAAGCTCCCAAGACGCTTTCGATCACGCAGTTGCCATCGAATTTGCCACCTGCTCATGTCAGAATCCTGCGATGCGAGGCACGATCCTATTATATGTGTTGTTGTGAATCGATCATGTGATGATTGGTGCGTCTGGTAAGTTTGGTGGAAGTTCGCAATCATATTTCTCGTCACGAAGGCCAACCTCCTGACTCCACAAGCAACCCTTTGTTGATTTGATCCAGAACACCAACGATGCCTCCCCTCGTGAGTCGCGAACCACATGCGAGGGGCGACGTGCTGGCCGGAGTAGAAGCAGGCGAATATGATCTTGGCTTTACATGGGGACAAGTACCGTGTCGCAAGGTCCCAAATAATGGCCCTATCATACCGTAGAGGACCATCTCCCGATCGGCAATGGATCAAGTCGGATCAAGTTTCATGCAGGGACGCTGCACATCATTCGGTTTTCCTTCAGTTCTCGGCTTCCTACGAGATCTCTTCGAGCGCTTGTTATCTCATGCTTCTGACCTGAGTCCTCCCCAATAGGAACCGAGATTTCTTGCACGCCACAGCCTATTGCCAACATCCACACAAGCTCAAGAGTTTCAGCACCCGCTGCGCACAAAACAAAGCTTCTGCAATTAGAAGACTCATGCGTCGCATGCAAACTGCGTACCAATCAAAGGATGCGGATCGTTTCCCCAAATGACTCGGCCTCATGATCCCCTTTGGGAAGCTGGACAAGTAAGGAAGGCGACCTGTGAATGGGTACCAGAAGTTCAAGTTGTTTTCCATATATGACCCTCCTCCATACTCCCTGCCCCTCTTTTATTGAATCTCTTGCTGCTCTTCAATTCCCCGTTAGATATCAATATCTTGTCCATTCCGACAAAATGCTTCTCAAGATATTCTTCTGGCTATTCTTAATCGGGCCTTGCAGCGCAGCACCTTGCAATGGGAACACTGCGCTGTGCTCTCGCAAATACTCCAATGTCACACAGATTGGAACGCATGATTCTGCCTTTGTTGGAGACCTGCCAACTCAAAACCAAGACCTCAGCGTTACTGATCAACTCAACGCCGGTATTCGCTTTTTGCAGGCTCAGACTCATTCGTTCCTCGACCAGATCTTCCTGTGCCATACCTCCTGCTGGGAGGAAAACTCTGGAACGCTCGTCAAATATCTGACGACTATCAGAACTTGGATGGACGCGAATCCCAACGAAGTTGTCACGATTCTTCTCACGAATGGCGACGCTATTGATATCAACAAATTTGGGGGTGTTATGAACTCCGCAGGCTTAGCAAAATATGCCTATACTCCCCCAAGCAAACTTGCTTTAGATCAGTGGCCAACTTTGCAGGAGTTGATTACTGCCAACACTCGATTAGTTATGTTTATGGGTCAGTCACTCGGTCCGGTAAAGCGAATGAAACTAATTGGAACAATAGATTACCATTCGGATACTAGCAAGGTGTCATATATTCTTGGTTCGTTACATTATACAATTTCTTTGCAGATTTTTTAGGAGCTGCTTCTTGGGAGCTCGAGTGCTCTACTCTTAATCTCGTAAACAATTATTGAGGGTCAATACTAACATACTTATAGACGAGTTCTCCTACATGTGGGAGACTCCATATGATGTTACGACTCCTAATTTCCCAGACTGCTCCATCGACAGGCCGTCTGGTTCAAGCGGTGCTGGGTTGATGTACATTATCAGTACGTGAAACTTCGCCCTTGTTCTCATGTAATTTTAGGAGCCGAACTCTTCGGGAGTCCTCTTCGGGAGTCCAGCTGCCGAATAATCTGAAATCTTTGTCAAAATCCCATACTGATTTGTCTATAGATCACTTCCTGGACATTAATATCCTCAATACCGGCGTTTTGGTGCCGGATAAGGGCAGCGCCGGAACGACGAATGCTGCAACTGGAACGGGGAGCATTGGTTCTCAAGCGGATCTTTGCACCAAACAGCATGGAGCAAAACCCAACTTCATTCTGGTGGATTACTTTGACATTGGTGAGTGACAGAAATGACTGAAGCAACATGTTCAATTTTGCTAATTAAGTATAGGAGATGTCTTTACGGCTCAGAAAACTCTGAATGGATTATGAAATGAGTAGATTAAGTTAATGATAATACTATGGATTACTCAAATTGAGAGCTCCTCGACCATGTCGTTGAGATCTGGAAATCACATGGAATTCATCGGGAAAGGTAAGCGCTAGACACTTTATACCCGCTGGTAGCTCTCTGTTTATGATTGAATCCTCGTATTCTTCGTTCTGATTGATTTCTGCTACTACGATTACTATTCATTTCCAATGCAACACCTTTCGTTTCAATGACTCATACTCGCATCGAATGAAACTCGAAAAGCATAGAGCAAACAGTCATTTGCCCGTGCAAACATATTCATAACCAGCCCAGCGGAACTTTGAATCATCACCTCTTTTGAGACATTTAGATATTAATTTCGAAGGAGGCCAACATGACTTCATCGGCACCAACACTCCCCTACTCACAAACTCAAGACGGCCTGAATCACATCCCAGCACCCTCACCCTCTTCGTTCGACGCCGAATTTAGCGGTCTTCTACCACCTGGTTCCTGTATTCACTCCTCCTGGGGGACCACCCGCTACTACGCCTTCACCTCCACCTCTCCCGCAACTGGCCGCAACCTGATTCTCCTCCACGGAGGCGGGACACCTGCTCTAGGTATGGCACCACTAGCTCTCAAGCTCGCAGAGAAAGGTGAGAATGTGGTAGCATACGATATGTGGGGACATGGCTGTTCGTCCACGCCTCTCGCACCTCATACACCTGCATTATTTCACCACCAGCTCCTAGAGCTGCTTTCGCACCTTCAATGGACTTCCGCTCACATCCTTGGCTTCTCGATTGGTGGTTGTTACGCAGCTACATTCGCCGCAACTCACCCGAAAGCCGTTGAGTCACTCGTTTTGGTTTCTCCAGCTGGGCTGGTGAGGAAGAGGGATAGGGGGTGGCTTGATGCATTTATTCAGGATGGGGGATGGGGACGCGAGTGGCTTGCTAGGAGGAAGATTGTAGACGGGGTTGAGGGATTGAATGCTAAACCTGAGGAGGGATGGAAGGAGAGGTTGAAGGAAGGGGTGATTGATACGGTTGCTGTTGAGACGTGGGAGAGGGAGAACCATGGGGGTCATGTTGCGAGTATCGTTGGAATGTTTAGGGATGGTGTTTTTGATCAACACGAGGCGTACGGAACTCTGGCTCACAGCGAGACAAAAGCCTTGGTTATTGTTGGTACCGAGGATGCGGTTTTCGAAGAGAAGATGGTGAAGAGGGAGTTGGAGAGTGTGGGTTGGAAGAGTAAGGTGACAGTTGTGGAGGGTGCGGGGCACGGAATTCTGAGGAGTCACGTTGATGAGGTTATTCCGGTTGTGGAGGAGTTCTTGAGAGGGAAATGAATGAGCATCGTCTGAAATTATGAAAGAGGTGGAGGGGATTGAGTTCATTACTAGGTGACTCGTTTCTAGTTAGACATCTAGGAAAACTACGGATGTTCAAACACTGACGCTTTTCAAGGAGGTTCATTCTTCACTTCTTCATTCATGTTTAGAGACTTTAAAAGCAGGAGATAATCAACAGAACAGCCTAAACATTGGATTGAAAAAGAAATCCCTTTCATCGACGAGGGGGAAAATTCAACACATACTTGCAAAACTTAACAGAAGTGGGGGGAGTTTCAATATAATACACACAGGAAACACTTTCCATGTGGTTTTTAGAAAATAAGTTTCTAGAACTTAATTCAATGGACTTTGATGCAAACTGGAAATTCATTTCGCCGATCTACTTAATTTTGGGTAGATCATCTGCATTTCGAGCTCCCCTCAATATCAGACTCTGGCATAATTTCCTCCAGAATCCGAGAAAATTTCCTTCCCGACCGAGGTGCTTCATCCGGGGACAGAAACCCGAGAACGGAAAAGCAGACAGAACAAAATCCGAGCCGGAAGCTGACTTCATCACAATGCAATCGCAGCGCATTTGGCCGAGGAAGATCAAAAGGTCGTTCGTACTGCGGGGTTGTCTTCATGTGAGAACAAGAAGATCTGATGAGCCGTTGGGAAATTCATGCAAGATAACAAAGGCATGCACTCGTTGGCATGTCATGCATCAATCTTCATCATGCAAGATTCTTTGATCCTCAAGCAGAATCTGAAGGTGTATCATGAAATCGCTGCAGAACCCAGATTTGGTACACCGCCACCTCGATTCATGTGGAGAAGATTTCACACCTTCGCCACGGCAAGCGTCCGAGCTCGAGCACATCCCAAAGCATCAATTTTAAACATCCCCATGAACACGTACAAATTTTCACTGCTCAAAAATTACACGAAGTGCCATGTACAATCGGGCAAATAATCATGCTTAACAATTTTCCAGCATCGAGGCCCTGTGGCTTTAGGTTGGCCGGCGGAAGGGACGGCACTGGCATGCCAATAATTGGGGCTCAACAAACAAATCAGAGCAAGAGGATTGAAGATATTCCAACAACGGCGGTGTTCCGATGATTAGGCTTTTCCTAATCCGATGCAAATCCTCCCTTGTTAGCTAGACTGACTCCTGGTAGACGAAACAAGCGGCACTAACTCTGAATGTGCCACACCGAGTGGGACATTCAATGGGCAACAATTAGTGCCGCTTTTTTCTGTCCACCGCGACTGCGAGACTGACTACTTAAACTCTTGATCCAAGTGGACCGCTTGAGTGGAGAAGCCGATAGTCGGACGGCCTTCCTAGTTCTAGCAAATTTTGAGGCATTTGACTCACGACGTTCCTGTGTATATCTTCTTCTGTTCACCCTACTCGAGATTTTTGTTTCAAGTTTCAAGTACAGTATTGGGACAATTACGCTTTCGTATTGCCTTTCATGATCCAGCAGGAAAGGGGCTTTAACCGCATCTGCTGCTTACTCCCATTGTATCATGATTTCATACCTCAGAACCATAAATTGAAACTCCTACTCCATCATGTCTCAAAGCCTCCATGAAGAACCTGTGGTTGCATCTGAGAAGAAAACTCAAAATAAAGATGATTCAGCTTCAATCCGGACTGTGAGCACCACCGAGCAACGTCCCACGTTGACACAGTTCCAATCGCATCTTTCCCATGGCCAAGATGCACCTATTCAGCCATATTCCTCTTATGTTGAGGTCCCAGATGAAGTATACGATAGGATCAAGCCATCCCGAAAGGTTGTGATCGTGGCTCTGCTCTCTTTCTGCAGCTTTTTGGCCCCTATCTCTAGCACCACCATTCTATCTGCTGTTCCTGAGGTTGTTGCTACTTATAGCACGAGCCCAACAATCATTAACTTGAGTAATGCTCTGTACATGCTATTTATGGGATTATCCCCATGCTTTTGGGTTCGTTATCCCACCACCTCTGACAATTCTCGGATTTTTGCAGCTTTGCTCATGAAATATATTTCATGAACATTTACTAACTATCCCTTAAAGGGCCCACTTAGTCAAGTCTATGGACGCCGGATTGTATGTTTTAAAACCCTCGAGTCTTGGTAAACGAGCATTGCATCTGACAGTAATAGATCTGCCTCATAACTGCTGTTCTTTTTCTGGGCTGCTCACTCGGAACCGCTCTGTCACCAGATCTCGTTTCCTACTATATCTTCCGCATTCTCACGGCTTTTGAGGGAACATCGTTCCTAACGATTGGAGCTTCGTGCATCGGCGACATATATCGACCCTCAGAGCGAGCAACAGCTATGGGCTGGTTTCTTTCGGGGACACTCATTGGCCCAGCATTTGGCCCCTTCATCGGGGGTATCATCGTCACTTTCAAATCCTGGCGCGAAATCTTCTATCTACAAACTGCGCTCGCGGGTGTAGCAGTCATCGGCGCCTTCTTTCTGTTACCAGAGACATCACATCACATGAAGTCCAATGAACTCGTGGGACTACCACTCAAAAAGAAATCGGCTATTCTCTGGGGCATGCTGAACCCGTGGCGCGTTGTAAGACTCTACAAATATCCCAACTTGATCATGGTAGCCCTGGCTTCCTCATCGCTCGTCTGGAACATGTACTCGCTCCTCACACCGATCCGCTACGTTCTCAACCCACGCTTCAATCTCACCACACCCATCCAATCCGGATTATTTTACCTAGCACCTGGCTGCGGCTACATCCTAGGAACGTTCTTCGGGGGCCGTTACGCAGACTACGTGACTATAAAATGGACCAAGAAACGCGGGACGCGAATTCCGGAAGACAGACTCCGTTCCTGTCTTCCATTCATGGGGATCGTGATCCCGGGTTGCATGTTGATTTACGGCTGGTCGATTGAGAAGCGATTTGGAGGCATTCCTTTACCGGTTATCATGATGTTTTGTCAAGGGGTTGCGCAGTTATTCTGCTTTCCGTCGCTTAATACTTATTGCTTGGATGTCATGCAACCGCATAGTGCGGAGGTCATTGCGGGCAATTATATGATTCGATATTTGTTTGGGGCGCTGGGAAGCGCGACGGTACTTCCTGCTGTAGAGAAGGTCGGGGTAGGGTGGTTTTCAACGATAAGTGCGGGGTTCTTGGTTGTTAGTAGTTTGGCGACTTTGTCTTCTGTTGTCTGGGGTAAGTCCTGGAGGGGCTCGGTTGATAGGAAGAGGAGAGCGAAGAGGTGCAAGATGATGGAGGAGGGAGGGAATGAGAAGGGGACGAGTGCTTTCACGCCGGTGACTGTGAAGGGGAAGGAGGATGAGAGTGTTTGAGGACGTTATTGAGCAGGATATTAAACTACACATGAAATGGAGGTTGGCTACAAATGCACTTAAGAGATAAGCCCAGTAAATCTGAATCAGGTAAATTTGATCCGAGCGACTTTCAAATTCTCAGCAATTTAAACGAATAATCCTAGATATTGGGCTACTCGACGCGAATTTAGAGAATTCCATTCTTTCGTCTCAACCAAATTATTTGATCTGAGATGAATTCTTGTCCTTCTCTTAAATACTCGGCGCACTCGGCTTCGAATTTGCTCGAGCTTTGACCACAGTTCAAGGCGATAAGGCACTTTAGGAAATTCGAACTAGTAGGTTATGTGTGACAACATTGTAGATAGAGCGACGAGTGGACGGTTGAAACACTTATGGGGCAGGCGCCACGAGATCCACGACGCCAAGGCTGTCAGATTTGATCTCCATCAGCATCACGATGATCATTCTCGGTCGGTAAGACAATTGAGACGGTGGTACGAATCGTATTTGGTCTCAGGTGATGCGACCAGCTCACCCGAAACTGATTTTCTGTCGGGTCAAGTCCTTGAAAACATCGTCTAAAACTTGACGCTTTCTTCTGCCTTGTTCATCCTGATCCTCGATGTGACGTTTGTGGCCGAAGTCTGCTTCTTCCTCGAGCCTATCATCTTCTGTCGTTCTTGGAAGCCACGCCCTTATTTGGCCATCTGTATGGGCTGAATATAGGCCGTCCGCCTGACCCCTGAAAACAAGTCCCGTAATTCGATTCTTAACATTCCGCTCTCCGGTCCTAGACCTAACGGATGCCATATTGGGGCCTGGTATTTTGAGGCGTTTGAGAAGCTTGCCTTGAAAGAGCTCGAATGCGAGCAGTTCTCTCTCACTAGGGTAGAAGACCATTTCTTGGCCAACTAGAGTTGAAGCAGTAGGCGAAATCACGAGCGGGAGATTTGATAGATGCCCGTTCTTGAGGATTGGACCGAAAGTGGCGAGTGTATTTGCACCCGTTGCAGCATCCCAGACTCGCACTCGCTCGTCATGGCCAGCAGAGACGATGTAATTACCATCATCTGTCCAGACAATCCCATTAACAGCGCCCTGATGTGCCTTTCCTGTATCTCGAGACCGGGCATCTCTTCCCATCCCATCCAATCCAGCTATGCCTAATGAATCTTCCATATCCAATACGCCTAGTGCCCCAGAACTCTTGCGTATATCCCAGACCCGGATCGTGCCATCCACACCTCCACTCGCAAGAATGTGATCCAGTGTAGGGCACCACGCCAACGAGAGGAGGGCGCCATGGTGGCCTGCTAGCGAATGCGTGCTTGCTCCAGAGCGAAGATCAACGAGCCTAACAGCAGGGTGCTGGGTTGCACAAGCTACGAGCACATGTTGGGCAATAGGAGAAAGTGTATGGGTGTAGACAATGGAACCCAAATCGAAGTCAGCAGAAACTGTTTGAGTTTCCGTGGCGTACAGCTTAAGATGATGATCATAAGAGGACGAAAGGAAGGCGGCAGAGTCGAAGGGATAGAAGCTAAGATGGGTAATGCCAAACTTGTGGGCTGATGCTGCTCTATTTCATAGTTAGCCCTGGTAAATGGTCTGTTGATTATGGACCTGCCTGGAGATTACGGCAGTGGGCTTGAATGTATACTTCGAGTGTACAGGGCAGTTGTCGAGATCCCAAAGTTTAATAGAGGAATCAAGGCCCCCAGATAGAAGGCTATGGCCACAGGTGTCAGCGCAAATCCGGGAGCATACCTCGAAGTAGTCATGGCGTGCTCACATCCTGCTCTCGATATCCAACGCCAACGCGTTTACGCCCGCTTGGTGCGCCCATATCTTTGATTCCAGTGGTTGAGCAGACGCAGACGCAGACGCAGACCCTGATAATTCACCAGCCTCGTCTTCTGTGATGGACACCTCCTTCTCGCCGCCATCGAAACATAGCGTAGGTCGAGGTTGGATGGAATGTATCTGTTCTGTGGTCTGTATTCGCGCGAACGCCCGGGGGCTCAGAAGGCCTGTAGATCGCTCAAACAAGAGCTGATTCATACATCCGAATGGAAGGCTCGTTGCCGTGATCGCGGAGTGTTGAGTGTTGGGAGAACGGACGTTTACAGGGAGTCGGGGACGAAGACGCGTGTACAGTACCGGTATATCGACGTGGGACCAGGAGTCCGAGGGGTCTCAGAGGTCTCGGAGGATTCGGTGGTGCCGGTATCGATACAATACTTTGCTGTATGCTAATATCGATAGAATCAGTATGTTTCAATGTTTGTGGTGTGTGAGAAGGCCAGGTGATGAGGCTGACGGAAGCTCTTCCCCTGGCGAATGTTGAAACTAGATCCGCAGCTCCCAGCCTCGCCTCAATCAAAATTTCTTGTCTGCGAATCCAAAGCCTTTGCCAAGTATATTACGCTTTATCAGAATATACTTCCTACGCTGCAATCTCCAGTACTGCGATGATCATCCAATAACCGTCTGCTTGGACTCCTACTGCGATTAAATACTACATAATGGCAGCACCAAGTACTCCCGGCCTTTCCCTTCATCCTCATGGCGGCGGCAAGGCTGACAACCGTACTACAATCACGACCACCGCGACTTCTACGATCACCGACAGTGACAGGTCTAGACAGACATCCACGCTGTATGATGCAGTCGCAGGTACCCTTCCCTACCTGTCCCGTTGAACACCCGCTCCCCTTTTGTGGTAGCAACCCGCGTCGTTCTATAGTAACCCTCTACTAGGTCGAGTCTCCTCAAGTGGGCTGATCCCAAAGCGACTGGTATTCTCCTCGACCAGAGACACTCCCTCCAGCTCCTCTGCGCCAATGCCCCCAGAAGCCGTCTTGTTCCGCCGGAAGAATGCCCCAGCAAGGTTCGCCGAAGATGATCTATACTTCGCGAACGAGCGGCGACCTGGCATCAACCTGCCTGACTCTGATCTTCTCAAGGCGTTGCATTGCTATACGTCTGGCTTCTACTCGCGAGGTACTACAGGCGCTGGAGTTGGCGACTGGAAGAGCCTAGATGAAACGGCTTTGATAGCGCTCGGGGTCCTGATCGAAGAATTTTCCTGCCTGTCCAAGACCGGAGATATGGTTTTCACAGAGGGTGAGCAGGTAGCCTGTTCAGCTGCTTCGCCGAAAAATTCGCAAGGGACGTCGAGAGGTAGAGCATCCAAGAAGCGTCGGATCGATGAAGTCAATCTCGATAGCAATTGAGATAGGTTTCAAGACTCGCGCTTTTGCTCTGATTGGATGCCCTTCTTGAAACTAATACACTTCTATCCATGGCGCACCTGATTATTCCTGCTTTCAGAAACATTAGGGAACTTCAAAATCTTGGTTCAGTGAGGAGACTCTCCAGTGAACCCCGACAAAGTATGGCACTCGCGCTACCCACTGTCCCAGACGGCCACACCCCCAGAATTTGGAATCTGTCGCTCTGCGCCGCAAGCACGGTTCCTTTAATACTTCGAGGTTTTTGATTGGGGTATTTCGTCCGTGGTGTCAGCCCACACGGGTTGAAAGCATGGAGTAAGCATGCATTATTTATCTTGAACAGGCATTCGTGCTGACTGGCTTTAAAAGCATCATGGTTAATGACATTGAAATACGAAACCTACAACAGCGCGTGATCACTTTTCAATGTGCCCCTGTGGCACCGAGCGAAAAATTCCTCCAATAGAACAGAGCCTCACATTTTGAGATGCAGGTGAGAATGCAACAGCGCGGAAGCGCACTAAACTCATTAAGGCACATTGTGAGCATCATTGCAGCAGCAATGATCTACGAGAATGCTGTCAGCAATTGTCAGGTGAGCTGTGGTGGGAGCCGAAGAGTACCTTGACCCTTGTCGAATTCTTCAAGCGGAGATTTACGATCAGTAGCCTTGCGTCTGCATGAAGATTAAGCCTCCGCATATTCAGCTACCAGATGTTGTGCTACCTGATCTGAACTTTGGAGATGGTTCGATCAAACTCGATACCGGTACTGGTGTTCGACAGCAGCTATGTCTGGGGACACGTGGGGAATGATGGTGCCATAATGGTCGGAGATGATAACTCATTCTTTCTATGGATGAGAAGTGCTTTCGGGGTCAGATAGTAGTGCCAGCATCTTTTGCAAACTCCCAGGGTTCACATCGAGAAATTTCCGATAAACCGAACTGTGGTGGATGCCTCATTATTTCCGGGTGCCAGCACATGCATCTGCCTATCATTCTCCGCACTGACCGGTACAGCCTCACTGCGATGATCTACAGATTTCTATACACTTTCTTAACCCGTGCGTGCGCTTCGGCGAAGGAGAGGAGAAGCGGTCATGCTCATCTGAAGCATCGCGATGTCACCCCCACCTAAATCCTTCGATACAGGGGATGCTCGAGTCTCGAGGAGGTCGGCCCTCACATCCTGAAGGTAGTAGTGGGGCAGGCATCTTCGCTGGTGATGCATGATGCATGGGCTTTATGCATTTAGCAAAGAAGCCCCTTCTCATCCAACTTCTGATTTCTTGATTTGGTACAGTGCTGAATCTGCTGATATATCTTACTACTGCTATCGGCGTCGCTCGACTCGGGAAAAAGCGGTCAACCGAATCCCGAGGCGACACAAACTGCGGTGAAGGCGATGGGCATGGATACTGCTACTGCCAAGAGACTTTACCGTCCACATTAACGTGGAGTGAATCAATCTGGAATTTACGAGATTGTACATCCTACTTCGTAGATTGTATAATTTCACCTGCCCGACCGAGTTTCAAGCTCGGCCTCATGTACGGCCGTTTTATGACAGAAGCTGATTTGAGGCACGAGGATTCAGATAACTAAATTGCTGACACCACCAGCGAATCATCGATAGGCATCAACACAGGTCAAAGATGAGAAAAACAGCTAAATGTCTCATCATTGACGTTCCTGTTATACTAGCTTGTCACCTATCTATACACTGCAAGACCAGCGACCAATCGAAATCGAAATCGATCCCCAATAGGGCTGTCAATGGCAGTAATTGCCCTCCTGACACTTACAGGGCTCCTTAGGGCTTTCCGCAAATGATTCAGCGGCCCTCCAGCCTAGAGTTCCCCTGATGAAAGTTGCATCACAGGGGCTCCCGGGCGTAGAGCTTTTGGGCCTTGTGGCAGATCACTTCAAACCACGAAGAAGCCTACTACCACCAATGCAGCCCGACTTTAGACAAAACACTGGCTGAACAACAATGTCCAATTTTGAAGAAGGGTGAACATTAAATAATGCACGGACTGATCCAAAAAGCAAACATGAACGCATAGCCTCGTATCCACACCCAAACGGCAACAATCGGCCATCGTTATTGTATCTGCTTGGAGAGGGGATATTCGGTAGCCGGCTCGCTCCAGGGTCCACTAGTTTTACATTTCTGTTGCGGCTAAAGTCTTCGTCGATAATTAGATAGTTGTCTGAGAGGAACAGGGATCTCAGTGTTCTCGACAATTTTCAAACGTTCCCAAGGCTGGACCAAGAATAAAAAAGCAAGAAAACTATTCAGAACACCACCCAAACTTACACCGTATTTCTTCCTCATGACTCAGTGACAGTCTGACCGACACTTCATTATTCTCTGCGCTTGAACCTATTTTCAGGCACGCCGATTTGATTGGGCATACGGGCTAGACTAGTACCACTCTAACGAGTCTGCTCCCGTCCCTAAAAGACTGCGTGCTAAAATGAAAGCCCGTAGCTTCCGCTCCAAGACCAGACGGAGTTACATAGTCTCCACCCGAATTTAACCCCCATTAGGAAGAGAGTCAGCCAATTATGAGACCAAGAGGTTCTGAAACGGCGACCTTATTTCTCCTCAGACCTCCTATTATTCATGTTGCCTCGGCCCTTCTTTGGATGCAAATTCTCCTCTTCATAGTTCTCAGAAGGTTGGGGCGCTGACATCATGTCGGCCTGCTGCGAACAGTGAGACCTTGAAGCCAAGAAGTAGCGCGAGAATACGGTCAATACGGTTGATCAGACCAGTTACGGACACACGGAGTACTTCAATAATCGGTCTTGAAGGGGAAAGGTAGCTCCGGACGCCTTCTATTGCTATCATTTCATGAACACAGCGCTTGACCGTAAGAGCGCCCTCTGCCCGCCGCTGGGACACCCCCTGGCACTCGGCTGGCTGAGGAACAAACGAAGGCGACTCCATGCTCCCATTGCCTTGGGATCGGTAAGGTCTTGGGCACTGGCTCTGACCAGGAGGGCCTGGTAAATCTGCTTGAACAGGGCTTGCAAGCGGGACCTCATGCGCACAACAGGGCGAAGAAGCCGAACAACTCGAGCTTCCACAGCCACACGATAGGCCCAGCCACGCTTCCTAGATCGAAGTGCCGTGCCCGCCTCCATGATTATTGAGGGGCTGCAGGCATCATAAAACTATTCGCCTGGTTGTGCCGCTCGTTCTAGCGACAATCAACGGTGGTCGTATTGTACCCCGTAGTTGCTGAGCATACAGTAGCACCGGACGTGCTTGTATCAGTCGCAAGATTACAGGCCTCAGCGCACATTGAACTGCGAAACCTGATGACCCATGGCTAGGCCGAGCTCCTCCAGCTCTTGGACGTCGTCGCTTTGCACGAATAATAGATCCCAATTCCTCGTACCAAACTTCCTTTCTAGTCTGTTGCTATTCCGCCGATGAGGAGTGACGGTGAAGCGGTGGAGAATTGAGCTCCGACAAGATGATAATACCGCATCAGATTCCAGGCGTGCTTAACTGATTTGCAGCACGCCACAACCCAGGATTGGAGAAGAAGGGACTCGTGGCCGCCCTGACCTTTATAAATCCCCTGACCTTGCAACTAAGATCGTTAGATATCGATATCGCCTCTTGGACTGGAAGTACTCGAGTAGTGGATATTTATCAGCGTTCTAACTTCTGACTCCTGACTCCTCCTGACTTCCCAGCCCCGCCAGTATTTCGGCAGAATTGATCCTCGCACAGACGCTGGACCTGAAGTTCCTTGAATCCTGTCCTCGAGTATTATCGTTCTGGGATCTGGACTGTCCCACCTTTGGCTTGACGTCTGATTTTGACTTTCCAGCGTGCCACCTGATGATGCCCAACAACAAGCCATCCTCGCTTTAGTGGCCCTACCAGCGAGCCTCGTCCAGCGTTGTGCTACTAGAGCAGCTCCTAGTAGCGACAATCCTTACCTCCCTCCTCCCCCCCCCCCCAACACCCCACACTTTTACTTTTACCCCGAGCTCAATCGCGCCTATCACCGCACCTAGGGCAAACGACCTGGTAGACTATCGACCTCCGAAAGTCCCACTTGAACACCCGTGACTTAGCCTGGACCATTGGAGTCTTGGACGGTGGTGGCTCATCACCTCACCAAGTAAACGTCAAGCACCGGACAGCTAAACAGCTAAACAAAGGATCAAGCTACGGCATACGGTAGACCGCCCTCGAGTGTGACCTCTGTGCTGCCCTATCCACGGATTTACGGATTGGTGCGTTGCTGAGTCTGCCATTCCGCGCACTGCATTGCCGTTGCTTGCCCGCCAGAGCTGTTGGCGGCGTGGTAGTCCGTCCACGTCCCCCCAGTCCTTGGGTCGCGCCTCACCGTACCCTTAACGAGCGCTCCTAACAAACCACCACAGCAAGACGTATTGCCGCAACTTGTACCTTGTGCCGCCAAAACTTTGATCGCATTACATATTCTGGAAAGAATATCCTCCTGTGCAGATCTCGGAAGGCTTGGGACGCGCCAAATTAAGGTAGCCATCTGGTCTTTAAGCTTTATGCCTGCCAATACCCTTTCACCAGTGCGGCTTATGGGGATGGCTTCGACTTTCATGCTTTAGTTGCACACATGCTGATCCTCTTTGTATAATCAGATAGCCTCCAAGCCCTTCACGAAACCTGGTCGCACGGCACCCGTTACATGACACACATGATCAACACGTCAGCTCCTTCCGGCGCAGATGATCTTCCATCAAGCTCCCAACGTCTCTGTGCTCGCTGAGAACCTGTGAAGCCGCCGCGCTCGACTGCCGTCCATGGCCTCTACTGCTGTGGTCGATTGAGTATTGCGTGAATAGTTATGATGGACATTGGACCACCGGACCAGAAGCGTCCTCGGCTCACAGGCCCAGCTCCTGGACCATGGCCACCTTCTACAGAAACCTCAAGACAGCTTCCTCCTGTACCAGCCGCTGCTTCTTCTTACCAACATCCTTCTCCATTCTCTCGGCCTCCTGATCCTCAACATCTCCTGGATCGCCGCCCTTCGGCGCACACAGAACACGCGCCATACGATCAAGAATCTCGCCGACCTGGTTCGGGACCTTCGCATGTCTACCATCATCCCCATCCGCCACCACCTTTTGGGGCACAACGAGAGACTATGGTGAAAAGGGATCCATCCGATGAGCCCCCGCCGTCACAGTATCGGCCGCCCTCTACTGGAGCTGCAGGAGACCACAACGTAACAGCTCCGCCGCCACATCATGATGGGTCCGGCCGATACCTACCACCATTTGAACCTCGAGCTCCATATCCGACTTCATTCCCGCCTCCGCAGAGTCCAATGTCGGCGACCGAGCAATATCACCCTCAGTTTCCCGGTCCGCCCCGAGATGCCTTTCCTTCCGTCACCTACCCGGGAGCAGGCTCTCAAAGCGGAAAACCGCAAAGAAAGGCCCAGCGGGCGGCTCAAGCTTGTGACAGTTGCCGAAATCTCAAGGCGAAATGCGACGAAGGACGACCCTCCTGTAGTAGTTGCAGGGAAAAAGGAATCGATTGTCGTTATCGCGACCCCCCTCCAAAGCAGTATGTCATATTCAAATTGTAGTTATATTTCGCTAATAGCACTAGGCAAGATAAAGCGTCTGCGGACATCTTAGAAAGCTTAATGCGCATAGAGCAGTCTGTACACAACATGCAATCCGAAATGGCGGCGTACTCGACTCAAATGAAACAACTTCAGGCGGTGGTGAATCACCGTCACGTTAAACAGGAAGATGTTCCAGATCCGGGGCCGATCCCAGAACCAGCTCAAATTCCAACCCACGTAGAATATTCCGCGCAGCCTTCCATTGGCTCTGAATCGCATCCGTTGCCATCCACTGAATCACCTTTCTCGTCAACTCCTGGCCAGCTCCGATTGCCAGATAGACAAGATCAAGAGCCATCTGATCCAGAAGAGGACGAGGATGAAGGTGGTGATCCTGGGCCTCCAAAACCACCATCAATACCTGTGAACCACACTACTGGAGCAGCGAGGCTCCTCCTTGTAGGACCAATTGCGGAGATGTGTAAGGGAGTCATCAAGAGCTCGAAGATAAAAAATGAGAAATATCCAATCATTCAGGAAGAAAAGCGCGGCCTGCTTCGACTTTATGGTAGAGGGGAGGGCACCGATATCCCCCTCGGGTATGACAAGGAGCCGTTAATCGATCATGGGTCAGATAGCACTTCTGGCGACACAAACTCTGATGTTTCGTCTCCTGCTGGCGAAGAATGGGGCCAACTGGGCGGGCTAACTCCACCCAGCACCGCACCGGAAAATTTCCAGCGCGGGAGAATCAGTGGCGAAGGCATGCCCGACTTTTCGAGAGATTTGGTCTTAAGTTTGGTGAAAAATTACAAAGAAACCTTCAATTTAATGCATCCTTTACTCATACCTCGAGGATTGGATTTATTGGTTGAAAATTTTCTTAAATCGATCCCAGACACTCATGCAAAGCCCAAGCAAGTGTCGACACTGGCCGCCGGTTATACTTCAGGCCATACTAGCACGGTTGCGGCAGGCTTTGTAAGAGCCCCAGAAAGTCCCGGGAACAAGCGAAAGCGATCCCCTGGTTTGGCCGACTATCCGGGTGAAGTTCGAGGAGGAGATTGGGAGTTAAAATCTGGGCACCCTTTTCGATCCATCAGTACGGCGCTAGTGTTGTGCGTTCTGGCATTAGGGGCTATAGCTCAGCACAAGGGAAAGATTCCCGACTGCGTGCCTACAGCTGATCGCGAAGCCGACCCGTCATGGAGCGCTTCTCCAACTATCCGAAATGGTCATCCCCCATCACCAATCCATAGCTCACCTTCGTTGTCCACTCCTATGGGAATAAATTCACCCCAAGACACTGACAAGGGTCAAGCTCGCAGTCGAAGAACGTCGATCGAGGGTACATTTACCACGAAAGGCTACTCAACCAAAGCGAAGAACCTGGATGTCATTCCTGGCTTGGCGTATTTTGCATATGCTACCGATATTATTGGCAACCAGCTCGGAGGCAATAGTCTTCAGCATGTTCATGTCAACATTCTTGCTGGCTTATATCATGGACAACTGGCACGAGTGATGGAAAGTCATGCGTATATTCACCAAGCCTGCAGAGGCCTGCAAGTGATTTTGAGACCGCAAGTATTCTACACATTATAATATGAAGTTGCAACTGACAGTCTTTAGAAAACTCGATCGGTTCAAGAAAGTGAAGGCCGAAAACCAGCTGGTACCTTCTAGAGACAATCCCCTCGTAATCGCGTTCTGGACATGTCTACAACTGGAAAGGTAGATACCACCCCTGCAACCTAGCAGTACAAATTGCTAATGTGAGAAGTGATATCGTTGCCGAACTTCCTTGTCCGCACTCAGGTATCCTTACATATGAAGAGGATATGCCTGGACCAAATTTGCGAGATGCGACGAATATCGATGGCTTCGATCCGCGCGTCATGGAAAGCTACTCAGCTCAGTTATATATCCGAAAGCACCTGAACCAGCTCCACAATATGTTCTATCGGCCTGAAAATGGTAGGCAAAACCCTTATAACCCACCACCTTTTTGCTTTAGCTGACCTGAACCAGACTCAGAATTCCCCTCAGTGTTTGCAGGCAGAGAACCTCGACATTTCCCAACCATCGAGGCCTGTGAAGAAAGTATAGCTCATGTCCCTCTCTTCGCTCCAACTATGAAATGGACAGATGACGATCCGCCTGCCGACGAAATTCTCCAGGCTCGATTGCGAGCTAAGTATTATGGCGCGCAAGTGATTACTTATCGTCATTTTGTACTGAAAATACTGGAACATTCTGCTGCAAAAACTTCCAAGCCCGGAGAACAAATTTCGAGCGAGTTCAAGACGGGTATCGCTGTACCCAGCATCAATAGTAATGCGACTCGTCCAGAAGACTTTGACCCTAAGGTTCTGGAATATGCCAAAAAGTGCATACGCGCTCTCATAAAAAGCACAACTGCTTTCTACGGCGTTGGTGATCCTACCCAGGATAGATTAATTGTCACAAACATCTGGGGAACGGCACATGCGTAGGCGCTAAACCTTCATCAGCTTTGAATTCTACTGACTTCTTCTAGGCAATGGGGCAATATTCTCACCCTTTTAGCTGCATACCAGGATCCTATCCTCACCAAGTTTGTCAGTGGAGACGAACTCAAGAAACTTCTGATAACGACCATGGCATTTCTCGAGCTCTCTGGCCAACCAACCTCCGCGCTCTATATCGACTACAAAATTTTGAAGCACGTCGGCAAAGAACTCAACCTCCTCCCAGCAGAGGTACAAGGAGCCAACGCTCCTTCCAGCTTCTCAAGTACGACAACCGGAGACGTTGCAATGACATGAGCCAACAATTCGGGCCAAAAGCCCCGTTTCTCTTGCATGAGTAAACCGTATATATTGATTGCACTGGGATTGGCGAGTTGGTCGGTTGGCGCCATTTATCAGCATCTTTAGCGATGGCGCACACTTGAATTCTGCATTGTATTTCTCTTACAATTCGATTTAGTCTTGATCTGGGCAAGGCGAGCGAGCGATTCATGAACATTATATACACCGCTGAGCAAACCAGCAAAACAGTACCATACAGTACAACAACACTTTTTTTCGAATATCTTTTGTGGGGGTGGGGCGGTTGGGGTGGCTATCTGAATTTCTATATATCCCGTACAGTATTTGCGATCGCCCGGTTTTTGAGTTTGGCAAGGCATATTTTTATCTGCAACGGCGTTTTCGTGGGCGGTCTACTACAAATACAGCGGGACTTGATACAACCCGATACATACACCAACATATATTTATCGAATATCGATTACTACGCCCTAATACCAATATACGTTTCAGACGACTGAATAAGTGGCACCGCCTCGCGGAAGCGATTTCTCCGGATTGGTCCATTTGGCTTTGTATATAGAACTCAGCGTCTGGTGTTATCCATCCTACGTGGTAGAGATACACACCCTTTTTTTACTAGTGTTCTGGCCGGTTGGGAAATGGGAACTGTTGTGTAAGATGTAAGATGAGATGTTTTATGCATGTGACGTGAATCTGTGCTTACCCTCCGAGTCGTCACCGGCTGCTTGCGTTTGTTTGTCGTCGTCTATCTGTTCTCGGAAGGCGGCATTACCAATTAAAGACCGCCGTGGTGGACGCTGTGCAACAGATGTTGGTTTGCGGCACGCCTGCACGTACGCATGAGATCTGCCGAGTAGTGACGGACTTGTCTCCGATAAAGAGCTCTTGCAGAAAAGGAGGGGGCTAGATTGTCGGTCGCTTACGGGCGGGGTGCTTGTTGTACTCGACGAGGCTGCATGAATTCGGAGATCTTTGCTGGAAGAGAAGATTGAAACAAGTTTCGTTACACGCTGAATTCAAATCATTTGGCTTGTGGTGTTGTTTTTGAATACGACGCGCCGCCGTATTATTAAGAAGGTAAATGCGCCGTATTCTATTACCGGAATAGGTAGCTACGACCACCGGTTAAGTACTTGGGATCGGAATCTGTCAGCTTCAAGACAGGTCAGGCAATCTACGAGCGAGGTGGCACAGACCGATTCTTGGCATTCTTGTACAAGGTGTACCCAGGCAGTGGCGGTCTTGGCTCGTTCTCATGTGAAACCGTTCTTCAATCAAGAAAGCGAGTGGCTTGACCCGAAAGAGCAATGCGCTTTGAAAGGCCTCTTCGCGTCGGAACTGCTCCTCGACCATCCAGAGGCTTGTTGGGCGTGTTTATTGTCTTACTTATGTCTTTCTTCTGCAGCTTTTCTAATATAATAAGTACATTGAGCTGGCCAGTATGGATCTTATTCCAGTGAAAGATCCCAGTTGTTGACTTCTCAACTCTCCAATATCATGAAAGTTTTCCAGGCCTGAAGGGGGACTTATACCTCGCGCATCCTGTCGAACCACATGAAGTCGTCTACTTCCTGCTCGTATTCTCTGCTCACAGGTTCCAGATATCTTTAATATTTTTGCGTTGCTGCTATTCCAGTCACGGCCTCTTTTTTCTTGTTGCACAGGAAGAGCTTCAGCTTCGAATGTGGATCACCAGTACTAGCAAATGCTATATAATCCAAATTAAGATGGCTTCACGTTCATGAGGTAGTTATACCTAAAGGAAACAAGAAATTGCCGTTTTCATCTGCGATTTCCCATCCTGTTTATCAAAGGGATATACCTGTCTGATGAATTGAAGCTTAGGATTGTGCTCTCTACTATATCAATACCAACAACAAAATGGTACTAAGCATATATCCCTGTTGTCCTGTCTTTTCATTCGATGACTCCTTCTCCTCCACAGAAAAAGTCAAGCGTCTCTAGTCTCGAGATAGAACTCCGCGTCAGTCATTTCAACTGCTCGAGGTACTAGTGGACGCAAAACCTCAGCAACCAAAGGAGCCATTTCGTTCTTCAAACTTTCATGGCGCCCATGTTCATATTCAGAGTCATCATCCGAATCGTTATCATCGTTATCGTCATCGACCCAGTTTCCCTGGTCAGCGAGGCAGAGTGTGACATGAAGTTTCTTGACATTCATCTTCCTGAAAGCGCGTACCCACTCGATATTCTCCGCACAGGCGATGATTTGCCTTGCTATCAAGGGCGAGGTACACAATACGAATGTGATTTCATCCAGGACGAGATGGCTCGACACATAATCGCAGAAATCGATAATTATGTTGTCAAGCTCAGTGGCACCGCCGTAACATCCCCATTCCATGGAAAGTTTCTTAATGCTGGGCGCTACTGCTGGACGATCCTTGAGAAAGTCAAGAAAAAGACATTCCCAATGATCGATATCAAGTGAGATATTTTTCCAAAGTGATCACTTTTCGAACCTGGTGGCTTACTTGTGACGATGACAAAATATCGTCATAGTCCTGACGTTTGATGTGTCTATGGACTGTGTTGGTCGGCCGGCCGCTGTCATCTTCACGTCTTCGACGGCCAGCGGAACGCGCATATTGTAGCCATTACGAAAAGGATGGCAAGGACGCGGCGTTGCCTCAACGATACCAATATCAATCCTCGTGGTACCCTTATTATTGCGAAAGGGTTGGACCAAAAATCCCTATATAAGATCCTGGATATGTTCAGGAAGTTTCAGAAATGGGAAAGGCGGCCTGGTTGTCTCGGGTCAGTTTAATACATGGTTAGGGAGGTTCACACAATTTACCCTTGGGGAGCAATTACTGGAGCTGGAAGTCTTTCCAAGTCCGCGAGATGATCGACAATAACTGGCTGGCCCAAGAACCGTCGAGATTGTTCCTCGAGGCTGCAGTCTTTGCAAACAAAGGATGTGTAGCCGAAACAGAAAGCTCCGAAGCCGTCGGTCATTAGGGACGTCCGGTCATGCTTGTTTAACAAAGTAGACAGCGCTCGAGACTTCAGAACCTTGTGATGTTCTGCTATGGTCCTAAACTCCTACAGGAGATTGTTATATGGAGTTGTGAGCTCTGGGAAAGTGAACTAGAAAGTGCGAGAAGATATCGTGCGGAATTTGGAGCTCCATGAAGGAGGTTGGGGGTTTACCTGCCCCCTCTCGTCGCTTCGCGCTAGTCCCGACTTTGGACCTGTCGATTTGACCTGTCTTTTGGCGGACAAAAGCATGGCACTGATTTAGATTTCCCACTTGTCGCGGCACATTCAAACCCCGCAAAACAAATGCCGCTTCTTTTGTCCACCTCAAGCCCATCAATCCTTCAATCGAATCACGTGGAATATCCCCCTGAAAATGAATCGAGGCCAGATCCTCAAGCATATCTCCTTGCTTGAGACTCAAGGGAATCCAATAGTTCCAAGAGCCCATAGACTTCACTTTTTAATTAATAGCGGTACTTCTTGGTTTGACGTAAGTTCGATTTCATTCTAAAGTGTCGTCGCTAAGTTCACCTTGGTCACTTCCGAACGACATGTCAAATACACTGTCTTCGTGCAGATTCGAGATGATCTACAATGTTGATTTCCGTGTATATGGAAGGAGCAGGTCTCCAATCTCTTTCCCGGGAAAGTCAGTATCATTGTGGCCACCGATTTTGACATGGTGACGGCCAGACAAACCTCGTCTCAAGATGGCATTTCATACTGACCGACGGCTCGAATCACTCCATTCTGTAACCTTGGACCATTCCCTCATCTGTCTCCTATTAAAGCTCCTTGAGGTATAGCAGCAGCGTGAGGTGCAAATTACCGCTACATCGGAATCTTACATCTTGCACGAAAGGTCGAGGGAATTTCCCGATTCATCATCCGAAAATCGGATGCCGATCTCTCTAGTATTCAGCAAGATGTGACAGAAGAAATCGAAATTACTACAACAGACCATTAAGCCGGTCAACGAAAATGGTGCTGTTGAAGGGGACTTGGATAATTGACCGGATTACTAAGGCAGAAAACCCTGGATTCTTCCAACCTCCTTGGCACATTGAATCAAGTCACATACGAACCCAAGACTCTGATAGCATTTATATCACAACATTGCTAGACACTCCAACACGATTATTAGCAAGTAGTTGCCCCACGGTAAACAAGGGCATCGATCCGTAGCCATGACGCGGAACCCTTGGAGTCCTTTCGAGTTGGAAATGTCATCAGTCTTGTGTTCGGCCAGTCGAACTCTCATTTTCCCTCAAGTGGAAAAGATGATAAAGAACTTATTATCATCTTATCATTAACATATGGGACTATGATAGAAGGGAAGTCTTGGAGCTCTAAAACCCACCAGCCTTATGGAGGCTAAGCAATGAAATCTTGGCTTGCCATCGACTTAATGAGATTTTGAAAAATGCACCGAGAAGAAGACAAGAGAAACTACTGGGTTGCGGTGAATCAAAGAGGCTCAGACTGGAACAAAACCTGATCATCTGCTCAAATTTAGCTTCCAGCACTCCCTTGATTCAGCACTTACAGTTCATTGTTATCTTAAAGACACCCCGTCTTGTTTCGTCATCCATATAATCGCAGTCCGTACTTGACCTAAGTGGTAAGCAATGAGTGTTGTCGAATCGTATTACGTTCCCTTGCCTTACACTTGTACTGCTGAATATAAGTCTTGGCGTACGATTGGTGGAAGATCGAAAGTGGAACGTCACATTCCGTAGAAAGCAAGACTATTGGCCCAGAAGTTGAATATGTAATTGTAAACACGGAGGTGTTGAGTTGCCAGGCGGTTTTTGTTGACGTTCGACGGGATAAAATCGTCATACTTAAAAGGAAGTCGCGACCCGCCAATTTACCCCGCCGTCACCCCACCTTTCGACAAACAGAGCACCTGGTGCACCTCCACTCAACACAACCATATCTCTCAACTCAAGTATTAAGAAATGTCAATCGGCGTCGCACTTATCGGCAGCGGCATCTTCGTGAGAGAATATCATTTGGTCCGTCCTGCGCGCCCTCCTGCTTCATCTCCACTAACCGAGCTTCGCAGCCAGCAGTCAATCTCGCAAAGGAACTTACCCTGAAAGCCGTCTACTCGCGATCCCTCAAGTCTGCTCAAAGCTTGGACACTAATGTTGATCTCTATTCTGATGACTCCGGCGCGGGAAAAACCTACCATGATCTGCTTCTAGTAAGAAACTGTGCTACCCATCGAGCCTTTCCATTCTAACTAGCAACTCAGCGCGATGATATTCACGCGGTAATTCTCGCATTGCCAATCATGAGCCAACCCGAATATATCGAAGCAGCTCTGACAGCAGGCAAACATGTGCTCTCCGAGAAGCCCATCGCAGAAAACACAAAGAGAGCGTTGCAGCTGATCGAGTATTCCAAGAGCGACAAGGTGAAGGGCGGCGCCACATGGGCTGTTGCAGAGAACTTCCGATTCCTAGAGAGCTTCGAGTACGCTACGCAGGAAGTACGAAAGTTAGGCAGAGTCTTGAACTTCAGAGTCAAGTCCTTTGGCAACGTGCAGTCTGGGCAAAAGTATCTGGGTAAGTACTTGGGTAATTGAAGTCCATGACGCTACGAATAGAGTCTTCAAACTGATAGCGAGACAGAAACTTCGTGGCGCAAGAAGCCAGAACACCAAGGTGGATTTTTGCTCGATGGCGGTGTCCATTTCGCTGCGGGCACGAGAATGCTGTTGGGAGAAGAGGCTAAACCCGTTGCTATCACTGCCTATACGAATCTCCTCAGGGAGCACCTTCCCCCTGTTGATACGCTGAACTCTATCTGGCTGACGAAGTCTGGTATTTCTGGAGTAAGTATTCCATGATCTGAAAAGGCTCTTTTTCTGACAAGATATATCAGACTTTCTCGATTTCATTTGGCACAACTCTCTCCGGTGGTGAGTACACAGTTGCGTGCGAGAAAGGCAGCGTATCAGTCATTGGACCCAAGGTCATCGTCAGACAAGGTGAGGAGAATGAGGGGAAAGTCTCTGAGATAAACTTCAAAGACCGCGGCGAAGGAAATGGAACTGAACAAGAGGTTGCGGCGTGGGCTCAAAGCATTGTTGATGGGAACCCGAATCCAAGGCAATCACCCGAGGAAGCACTGGCGGACTTGGAGATCCTGGAGAAGTTGTTGAGGAGTGGAGAGAATCAGGGCAAGTCAGAAGCTTTGCAGTATCAAATCTAATTCGGGGGGTATAATATGGCTTTGAGCACGAGAGTGATGCTAGCGGTGCGGGAGATGCAAAAGTACAAATATGATCAGTAAGACAATGCAAATTAGCTACAAGAAATACGAAAAGTAAGCATCAAAAGCGTCAGGAAGATTTCGTCAGCGTGGAGGTACTCACCCAGCAAGTCCTAAATGGCGGTCGGCGTGAAGCATTTTCAAATTCGAACGCTTAGAATATCACTGTCTGGTAGAATCACAAACTCGAGCCCTAAAAGTATGACTTCAGGGCCTAGTTTATAATGTTCCACAACAGATAAGATATTATAATATATTCAATCCACTGGCGCACAGTGAGCATAATGGAAATTTATGTAACGTTTGAACATGAGGTTCACTCGAAAGTTTGAGATTCTCTCATTTCCAATCAAGGTATTGAATATTTGAAGAAATCCGTTTATGTGATATCTTGAAAGAGCATCTCATCCAAAGGCCGCTATCCAAGACCATCTAAAAAACCCAAAATATATTTTAATAAGAACCCCCCAGATACTATCTCAGAACGCCTAGCCCCAGCCCCGTGGTGAGCGCCATAATCACATATGCGTTGCTTTCTCACTTTCTCAAACAGAATCACCGCTCGGTAACGAAACTATCTTCCGTATCCTGACGTCGGGTAAGCAGGCGGATAGTTCTGGTTTGGAGGTGGATAATTCATTTGGCCTAAGTTGATGTCGCTCTGGGTATTGTTCGCGGTCGTCCAGGGTTGTGATTGATAGCCAGTGGAGCCGTCAGGATTAACTGCATTCGCTGTCTTTGCTTTTTGAATGTTGCGTCTGTATCTCCAGAAAGCTATAGGGCCCATCAGGATTATAACGAAGAGGACGATTGCGAGTAGGGCCCAGTTGAATTTGGAATTGAGAGCCAAGGGGAAACCACTAATGGAATGTTAGAAAATTTGCGGTTTGGATTAAGTAGGAAAAGACTTACAGGAATCCATTTGCAATGCCCAAGGGTATAACAGCACGTCCGAGCCAGACGTGGATTGGAGCGAGTTTCGTAGGAGCAAGTGTCTTCTTGTACATCCTGTGGTGCAAGAACCCGAGAACGAATTGCCCGACCATAGCTACTATGATAACGAGACCAAAGATCTGGTGTGCAGAGTTCCAGCTCTTGGACCTATTATACATAGTTGATGCATAGATTCCCAAGAAAGTGCCAATCAAAGCAACGACGGTGGACAGCGCTTGGTTCCAACCGTGCCATTTGGGGCTGTTCAGGACTCGAAGAATCAGAATGCCGAGAGGCATGAGACCAACGAAGGCCAAAATCATGATGCATGCGTGAAGCGCAGCTGGAAAGTCATGATCGGTTTCGTCTGACGTCTGCTCAGTTCCAGCAGAATCTGCGGTCGCGGGGATAGGAACACCAGCTGTCCCAACTGCTTTTGTGAGGTCCATCTTGAATGCTCCGTAGGAAGCATGACGTTTGATGTCTGCGGTCAGGGACTTCGTCTTTAGATTTCCATCTGGGCCCGTCGCATAGATGAATTTAGCAGCTGTATTCTTCGGGTCGATCGATCCTCCTTTCCATGACCTGCAATTCGAGCATTTTGCGTTGACTGTCGTAGTATTGCCTGCGATTTTGGTCCCTTCAAGTATAGTTATGTTGACGCCGCTCGTATAACTTGGTTCGACATGCCCGTATGATAATCGTGGGCTGACAGTTACGCCCTTTCCTGAGGGATCCGAGTAGACCATAAACATCAAGGAGTCGTCCATCTTATCGCTACCCATGCCAATAGACTAAAAGGCTCCGTTAGCAGAGGCCACCAAGGGGGTATTCGCGAACTGACGAGCCATGAGACGCTGCTGTCGCCTGTGAGCGAAAAGTATAATTCATTGCTACCGCTGTCTTGAGGAATGTTCAGCGCAAAAGAGATGCTGCCATCGCTCGCAGCAAATCCGGAGGCAGGTTGCGTGTTGACTGCTGTCGTTGTCGTCGCAGCAAAGAGAGCTGTGAAAGGTGATAGAATCAGCGTGTGAACTTCCAAGGTCCAGGCCAAACACTCAAGCACTCTTGGGTGTCCCACGTCGCGCTATTCTGGGCCCCACAGGGATAGTCAGGGGACATACCCGCCGTACCAAGCACTGAGCTTAATCGCACCATCGTGAAATGCATAGACTTTTCTTTGCAAAGGTTTGAAGAGTGAAGATAACAGAGAAAATGTACATAGAGAGCGATAGGAGCGACAGGAGACGAAGGTTTCTTTTGTAGTCTGAGATTCATCGGAATTCCTGCTGCTTGTCGCCGTCCTTGCGCGTCCAGGGGCTGGTGGTCTGTCACTGCCGCTCTCTGAAGCGCTGGAGCTATTTGCAGCCCTGTCTGGAGCCTGTCAAAATGCGACAAGAAGCGCCACCGCGAGAATATGCTTTCAGTACCATGTCAGACAAGGGGTTCAGGTTTTCACTACCATGCCCAGCGGCTTCTTCTTGCTCCCTGAAGGCGTTTATTGTAGAGATGGGGACTGTCTCTGATTTCTGGCTCTTTTCTGTAGAAAAAGGCCCAGTCCAGGTTTTGTTCCTTATATGTAATTCATAATTCTGATAGCTCCTGCACAAGTCATTCTATTGCAAACTACCTATCTAGAACTTTAATCAGGGCTGATAATTTCACTTGAAGGCTGTGTTCGACTCAAAATTGTAAGTAGCACAAATGCACATTTGTGTCATTGAGAACATTTGCAGGGTATGGAAAACATGTCGTGCATATGAGATGTTGACGTTATCGCAAAACATCCCATGCCCGAGATGCAGGCCACTTGGTTGGCTGGAGCTTTAAAGCTGCTTAGAAACCCCTCTACAGTGATTGGGCGAGGTATTTTAGGATCCGGGAGGGAGGCTGACAGAATGTCATTGCAGGGTTTTGGAATGGGTACATCAGGCTAAAGTGGCAACTGCGTTTGGAGGTTTCGTACCTCCATACGTTTTGCGACATCGAAATGACATATTCTGAAGAGATCTGAATATATCTCCTGGTGGACTTGCAATTTATCTCCGACCTGAGACGGGAACCTGCAGCGTTGGCCAGGAGAGAAACCAGGACATCGTCACCAGACACTCTTGCTTGGATGAGGTTAAACTCAAGACTATCGGACAGAATTCCATCCTTTTTTGACTGTCTCACGCTGGGATGGGACATTCGCAAGAGGATAGTGAGCCTTGCAGATTGTCCTTTCTCGAAACCTGAGACACATATCCAGACTCCATGCTCTATCGACTTTCTATATCCTGAACCTGAAACCCTTCTTCTCAGCTTCAGTGACACCAGAGTTGATTGCACCCTCTACAAAGATGCCCTGATCGAGCTTCTTATTCAACCTCACGAGAATCATCCTCAAGATCAATGCCGCCAGCATGGCCATCACGCTCATCGCGCAGTTCACGCTCATTGCTACCACATATCTCGGTGCTATTGATCATTAGCCTGCTTACTCAATCTCGAAGCCTCAAGGATAGAACATATAGCTTACCGGCACTCGGACTGTACATATAACTGGCATAAATGGAACTGCAGTTACTAATCGCATTGATGAAAGCCAATGCAGCAGCTCTTTTCGCCGGTGGTCGGGGCAGCGAATTACTGATCCAGGCTAATGCAACGACGTAGCCGGTGTAGACGCCGGGTACCATGAGCATCATTGCTACGTATCGTGGGGCTGTTTTTGTCGTCGCTGCTGCCAGAATGTAGGCAAATACTGCGAAGCAGAGCGGGACTGTGATGTGGAAAAAGCGCTCTCCGGTGCGGTCTAGACCAGCATTAGCAAGATACATTGAGGGATTGTGGTGGACCATCTGCTCGTACCTGCGTGCCAGGAGCTCAAAAATGTGGTGATAACAGCCAAGACGTATGGTGGAGCGGTTAAAAGGAGGGTGTTGACATCGTTGTATCCCAGAGTGGCCACGACAGTTCTGTGAGGTTATTAGCATTGCTATAGGTTGTAGGCCTTCCAGAATGCTCACGGGAAGAAATTTGTGACTGTCCCAGAAGCAACGATTCCAAAAAGTAGAACCATCAGGACATATGTCTTAATGTCTGAAAATGCAAGCTGCAATCCAACCTTGAAGGATTGGTGCTTGGAGCCCAGCCAGTCTTCCTGTCCAATGTCTTCCTCAAGGCGCCATGTTGCAAGTTGCCGCTCTTCCTCAGTCAACCAAGTCGTGGTCTTCGGGAAATTGGGCAAGACTGCAAAAGAGGCGAATGCAATGACTATTGTGATCACCCCCTCGATGATGAATAGCCAACGCCAAGCTCGTAGTCCCTTAGCTCCGTCGAGGTTTGCCTTGATACCGGCCGCGATGAGACCTGAAAATGCTCCACTAATCAAGGCTCCAGAATAGAAGATGGCGGTACGGAGTCCGAGCTCCTTTCGCGTGTACCAACATGATAAATAGTAGAGACACCCAGGGAAGTAAGCAGCCTCAACGAATCCCAGCATAAATCGGCATGCAATAAGTCCTCCGTAGTTCGAACATGCGGCAGTCAAAGCAGATATCAGACCCCAGATGATCATGCAAGCTGGCAGGTAAATGGCGGGCTTTCCTATCTTATTTAAGAACAGATTCTTTGACAAATCAGTATGGGATTTTGACAAAGATTTCAGATTATTCAGGAGCTGAACTCCCAAAGAGTTCGGCTCCTAAAATTCCATGACAACAAGGGCGAAGTTTCACGTACTGAAGGGACTTGCATCAGAAGATATCCCACAAACAAGATACTAACAGACGTCTGCACTAAGTTTAGCACAAAATGCACAATTCAAGGGCGTAGCAAGAACTGACCTGGAATTCTGGCCCCTTCAACTTCAAATCCGGAATGATACCTGCGAGTTTGGCCGCTGCAATATTATTGCGATCTAAATAGTTCATGATGTACATGAGAACAATCATTGGCATAAGCCTGATGTCAATCTTTCTCTTCAATTTCGCCTCTGTCTCAATTCTTTGCTCCGGTGTCATAATTTTCACGAGCTCTGGGGGCTCGAAGACAGGTCTGGGTGCAGTCGCCACAGCGGGTGTTTCCACACCCTTTCCATCGAGATCCACGTGTTGCATATTCCCTTTGTCTGAGCCGGATTCTATATCTCCACCAACCAAATCCTTCTCGTAATTATCGTGGGCGGTTGCCATTGTTGGCCTCGTCGTCAGATTGAAGGTTTCGCAGAAGTACCACGAGCTTCTGGAGCTTTTGCTTCGTCTCCGAGCAGAATTGAAGAATCAGAAGACACGCGCTGGACGGCGGGCTGGAAGCTGGATAATATGGGCATTGGTAAATTTTATAGATGTCGGAAAAGGAAGTACTCGGCCGCCGCCCGCGAGCTATGTCAGAGTGGCAGGGTTGGTGATTACCCACTGGCGCCCATGTTTTATCCAGCCAACTAGGAACTCTGGTTGGGCGCGTTTATTCACCGGTTGATGCGGGGTAGAGCCAACGTGACGGGGGTGGCGCCGGCTGCTTGGCCCTTCTGAGCCGCTGATCTGCAACGGGATTCGAAGGCGGAACAAAAGTATGGCCGAGAGGAAATAATCAGATTTTGAGGACAAAAAAGCAGTAAATGGTAGTGCGGGCTCTGAATGTTCCACACGGCCTGGGACATCCAAAACCAGTGCTGCATTTTTGTCCAGCGCGAGCCGAGCTTCATACTCGTAAGAAGAAAGAGAGAGGAAAATGAAACAACCCAAATAATTAGCTGTGCGATACTAGACTAGTAACTCAAGAACTTGAATGAGCAAGGGCACTTAAATACTCCCCTTGATACGGAACAATAATTCTAGAAATTGATCCAGTCCATATACCCGGATTGACCTGAGAGCAAAGACGATAAGGGGAAAACTCTCTGATAACGGAAGTCACTCGTATGGAGGTGGGTGTAGAAAACGCGAGGAGGAATTGAAGCTTCAAATTAAAGCTTCGAACTTGGAACTAATAGCTTCTGAAGACCCTCCTTGAGGCTGTTGCTCATACCGTTTGCAGCTGGCCGGCCTGTATCTCTGTCGACAAAAACATGGATAATCTCCCCTACTGACTTGACTTCTTCGACTCCACGCTCGAACAGGGCAATCTCATAGGTAACACTGCTCTTCCCGAGTTTGTTGACGCGAAGCCCGAGGTCGGCAACAGCTGGAAAAGCTATGCTGCCGAAGAAGTCACCATGAGAGTGTACAACAAGGCCATACTGTGAGGATGTTGGAGGATGTAGCCCGCATTCTTCGATGAGATAGGTGTTCACGATGGAATCGTAGCTTGGACAGTCAGTATAAGAAAACAAAGAATGGCAATCATTGACAGTTTAGACACTGAATTATCTTGGAGATGATGCCTTGAAACAGCCGCATTTGGTGGGACATTAAGGCTGATAGAGAGTGCTGAAGCCGGGAGCCTGGCAGATTTTATGCCATAGAAGTTACAGCGGGAATTCTACTCACAGAAAATTGTAGATGCTATTGTTCATGTGATCGTACATATCGTTGTCGGACCTGTCAATAATCAGTCGGGAAGCTCGAGCATGGACCGCCATATTATGCGCGTGTGAACACACCACCTCGTCCTGTACTCGAGGACGTAGGGATAGTCCTTGCGACCACGTTTCTTCAAGTCTTTGAAAGGCATCTAGCGGTGGGTAGACTTCGTCCGTAATTTCATTAAGTTCAAGCAAAGTTCAAGATGAAGCAATCCAAAGAACACCGAGAAACTTCCAGAATGCCGAGTGAAAGTTTGATGAAACTCAGGGCTGGGGGTACGCTCGAATCATAATTATAATTACTACGCGTGATGCATCACGGCCACGGCCACGGCCACGGCCCCAGAATTCTTGATTTATAGAAGGAGAAGGGAAGTTGCTGGTGCACCGAGGCAATTGCAATTCAGCTTCAGGCTTATTCTAGCGTAAAGGCTTGTCCCGGAGCGGAAGATTTACTGTACCGATTCTGCCGCCCTTGACCGCCCGTCCCCGTCCATGCGCTCACGCGTTGAGGTTATCGTGATAAATTTTCAAATTGTTCCAAGACACGCATGCATGTATTATACAAACAATTTTCGCTCTCAACCTGCCACCGCCCATAAGCGGGCTTCATATACCATATTCCATCTCGCTGGCTCCCTCACCCCGCATCATTGCGTTGCTCGCTCGGCGAGCTGCAGTCTCTCTACCCAAAATGTCGCTCGTAGAGGTGCCGGTACCGCAAGCCATGGAGCCGATCGAAGAAAAGAAGCCCTTCGAAGAACCCCCTGCGGTGGTGACCACACCTTGTGACCCCTGGCCCCGGCCATACTTTCTTGAGAACGGCCTGCGCCGCGTCGCTCCCTATCACTTCACCTACAACACGTATTGCAAAGAGCGATGGCGGGGCAGGGAACTGCTAGACATTTTCGCGAGCGAGTTTCGGGACCGGCCTCTGGAATATTATGTACGTGGTATTGCCAAATAGAACCTCATGTGCTGACAACAATAGAAAGATGCCATAGACCGTGGTATGGTGGTCGTCAACGGCAAGCCTGTTCCAACTCCAAACCACATCGTTAAAAATGGAGACGTTATATCCCATACCCTACATCGGCACGAGCCCCCAGTCACGGCACTACCCATCTCGGTCCTACACGAAGATAACGACATGATTGTCATAAATAAACCGTCTGGTGTTCCGGTCCATCCAGCTGGGCGCTACAACTTCAATTCCGTGATAGAGATTATGCGGGCAGAAAGAGGGCACACGTGGAATCCATTGCCGTGCAATAGGCTCGATAGGCTGACTAGTGGGGTGATGTTCATTGGCAAGAACCCTAAAGCAGCTGAGAAGCTGAGCATGCAGATTCAGGAGCGAACAGTCCGGAAAGAATACATTGCACGAGTCAAAGGAGAATTTCCAGATGGTGAAGTGGTCTGCAATATGCCACTTCTTCAAATATCACCGAAGCTCGGTCTCAACCGCGTCCGTGCGAACGGCAAGGTAGCTCGGACAGTTTTCAAAAAATTAGCTTACTACCCGCCAGCGGCTAAAACCGTTGCAGAGGAGATAGCTTCAAATGGAGCAGCAACTGAGTCAGCGGCCGTATCCAAGGAAGAGGGTTATTCGATTGTCAGGTGTCTCCCAGTAACCGGCAGGACCCACCAACTGCGGGTCCATTTACAGTTCTTGGGCCATCCAATCGCAAATGATCCAATTTATGCCAATCGACGCGTCTGGGGTGCAAGCTTAGGGGCAAACGATGGCGATGGTACGCAGGATACTGATGAGGATATCATAACTAGGCTTTCTCGGATGGGCAAATCCGAGGTTGCTGACGCTGTGGCATATCATGATGAGATGGTCGATGAATACAACAAAAAGAAAGCCGAGAAGATGTCCGGGGAACTTTGCGATGTTTGCCAAACCCCACTATACACCGATCCTGGGGAACAAGAACTATCTTTATGGTTACACAGCCTAAGATACGAAGATGCTGGTGGATCCTGGAGCTATGTCAGCCCTCTCCCTGAATGGGCTTTACCGCCGGACGGGCTAGAGGGACCAACGGAAGTAGGAAGCATGGAGGCTTTGGTCGAAGCAGTGAAAGATGAGAATCCTGAGGTCTCAACATAGGATTTGCGATTCAGGGTACGCTACTTCAACAGCTTTGGATCGAAGCAGCTGGTAATTCCATCTCATTCCGAATGCGATGTGGCCGGTCATTCACCAATCGTCATTCGGGGAAGATCATACAGATTCCAATTTCCATCAAGCTTTCCGAATTCGATAGAAAGGTACCTTTCCATCTCATTCTACAGCGGTGTGTGTGTACCCCCGCATAATTTACCTTCGGCCCAAGACTCTTCCCCAATCTACTGCATTACTTGGCAACTTGCACGCGGGTGCATGATCATTGCAAGAGATAATATGTCCAAGAAAGAGGAAGGAGGGGTGGCCACGCTGCTACTACAACGTCCGCTCGTGTTGGGCTGTTTATGCGGGATGCAACGGCAGACGCACATTGCAAGTTGCTTCTCATCCACTCGGAAGCAGGATGAAGCCCTAAAGAGTCATGGTAGCGTACCCAAATGTGGAATATTGGCTAAGACTGCACGTTTTAGGGCCCTAGCCCTACCTGGATCCTCTCACATCTTCACATGCGTCGGGACCAGGGCTCATTGCGCTCTGTGCACGTTTGTTCCTGGACGGTGGCTTGCTCGTGGATTTGAAGCAGACTATAAGATAACCGAAATTGAACAATTGCTCTTCAAACAGGATGATTGTCTTCTCCGTAATCCCATCTCAGCTTCCAGAAATGTATGGTACGCGGTACTGGCGCCAGTGACTCAGCGGATGAGCCCGTCCAATTCGAGTGTTTCATTCAATTTAACTTTGTGCCAGAGGCTAAGGCTAATCGAAAAGTATATTTACTTAGTGATTTGTCTAGCAGCAACCGATCGGTGGGAGAAAATTGCCACCGCTAGCACCCCGCGATACGCAACGGACCCTGCAATTGTGTCAATCGGAACCATATCGGGGCTGTGTATGATTCTCAAGGCCACTTCCTCATGCATCGCTGTGGCTTGAATCAGTTGCGCAGTTGCACACTCGCAGTTATCTCCGGGTCCGCGAACACGCTCTACATACTTCCATATCTTGTAAGCTCTTTCTCGAAACAAGACTTAGCTTTCCTTGAGTTCTTCGTGCGTGCTTCACTCAACAGTTCACCTCTTGGACCTTCAGGGATTTTTAGATCCTTCTGTTTCCTTGAAATATAAACAGCTTTCACCACAACAGTACTTTAAACAAGTCCTCAGACAATTCCTTCCCTTACCGTTCCTCTTCTAGACTGTCATTCCGATCTAGAATTTGTTTCATAGTCAGAACCTCAAAGGTGGCGCAAAGGTCATCCCCGAGCACCATTAGCATGTCCGACAACAAACCTAAATCAGACGTCCTCAGGTCACCAGAGAATGACACTGACAATGGACCAGTCGAAAATGGCAAACCTGTACCAAGACGCAGAGGTATGAATCTTTAATGTGCCTCAGTGCAAACCCCGTACTCTGTATCTGAAAAATACAATGCGTCTGACTCCACCAGCTTCACGGGCGGGGACTCGAAGCGTAGCGACACTGACAGACGCTCAACTTGCACGAAAACGAGCGAATGACCGAGAAGCTCAACGGTCCATTCGCCAGAGGACTAAGGATCGCATAGAAGGCTTAGAACAGCGGATACGGGAGCTTACGGAAGAACAGAATGATGGCAGGTCATTAGAAGATGTTGAACGGAGGAACTCTGAATTGGAAGAAGAGTTATGGCGGCTCAGGGAGAGCCTTCCCAATACTGAAAGCATGATGATTCCTAATTTCCCACCCCCCATGTGTAAGTGCAGTTTCTGCTATCCAAAGGAACAATTCCATAAAGAAGAGGTGGCATTGAACCTCATATTTGCTACCCGGACCAACACCTCTTCTTCAGCGTCGCATATTGCGTCTGAATACACTGGCTAATCATTTGGGGGAAATAGCAGCTGAGTTCATGAGAATACAAATGCCTCCACATCCAATGTCCTATCAGAATCAGTGGGCTATGCCGCCAAATATGAGCCCTGGCGCGACTACTGCCCTCTCGACTTCTTTCCCGACGCCGAATATCAATGTGTTCTCGCCTGCAGGCTCAAATTACTCGGCTTCGAATGCGGGATCACCACTATCAGAAATGGAATCTGCAAGCGACTATTTTGGAAGTGTTCATATAGAAATGGGAGAGCCCTCTGGTCCTGTGAACCCAGTACCAATCGTCCAGAGATCTTCATTTAACAGTCGACCAGGGATTGTTCGAAGTGTCTCTTACCCAGACACAAGATCCCGTAGGTTTCTATCAGACGCGCTCGACGTCTTACTGATCTGTTAATAGAACAAGCATACTCACCTGTACTTCCGGCAAACTTGATGGGTATCAGCGAAGCTTTTCCCAGCACCGGCCCAGCGATAGTAAGCGGACAACAACCCATCACACTTCGAATGCCTTCCAGAGCAAGACCCTCGATGCCAGTGTCGATGCCATCGACTCCTTCGTTTCCTTTGGGTCCTTCGGTGACTTCAATGCCTTCGGCATATGGAGACCCGCAAGCACTGCTTAACAATATTGCTACCAATGGCTACTCGCAACCTCCACAGCAGCCGCAGATGCCCGTGATGTCTTCTTCACTGGGACGGCAGCCTCCGATGAATCCTTGGGAACTTCCTTTGCAACTTATACCGCCCACTGGACCTATTGACGCTATTCTCATTGGCGTCCTAGATCGCCAGAAGAATCTAGCACAAAGTGGAGCTTCGGAAACTCTTGTCGTAGGACCACTTCAGCCCAGCTTGACTGCGCTTGTGCATCCGGAACGATCTAACGAGGTACATCCTGTTGCTTCGGTTCTCTCTAATCTTCTCCAACGTACTACACTCCGGAACCTTGCCGAAAAAGCTGCATGTTTGTTTGTTATGTATCGCCTGTGCCAGTGGCAGATCGCACCATCTTTGGAAACCTTCCGCAATATTCCAGATTGGTTTGCGCCACAATCTTCGCAATTCTTCACTGCTCACCCGGTCTGGGTCACACAAATAGCTTGGGGTAGGCTTAGGGAGATTGTGATTAACGAACAGGAGAGGTATGCCAACGAAGAGTTTCAACACATTTTCACGACGAGTATTAACCTAAACTGGCCGTATCGAGAAATGGATATTTTGAGTTTTGAAGGGAATGAAGTGACGTTGACGCCTGCTTTCGAAGCACATGTGAGAAATCTATCGAACTGGAGCTTGGACGAGGCTTTTCAAATGCGGTATCCGGAGTTGAGGGATGCTTGCAAGTTCACTGGGCAGATGGACTAGCGATATGATACCTGAAATATGAATTTATGAGTATATATGGAGCGGGCGTTTTGGGAATCTTAAGGCGTGTAATGATAGCAAGCTTACAGTAGCCTCTGCAAGAATACGAAAGGTACACACCTGCTGCTTATGAATGCAAGTGAAACATTGGAAATTACTTCAAATTTAATAAACTGCGTATTCAGCTTTCCCATGGAATTGCTGAAACCTGACCAGGGGGATTGATTCTCCATTTCCAGAGTGCATTTAATCTCTACAGTAAAATTGATGGTCACCAGAATAATATTCGAATCAACAAATATCGCCAGGTTATTGAACAGCTCCACCGTGCTGGCCCCACAAAAAAGCGTGATACCGTGGTTCATCTCCCCCGCGCAAACGCGACTCCATCGCAACTTCGCGTTTGCAACCACTATCGCCAAAATGTCGCATCAAGCGCGAGCAGAGGGTTACCAAGATGAACAGACCGAAGATGAAGAGGAATTTGAGAGTAGAAATAGGAGAGGAAAGGCCGTTTTGACTACCGATGATTATATCAAGAGTTCGTCGCGCTTCATCCTTCATTACGGATCTTAAGGTCTGTATTAACAAATCAATAGAGGTGGTTGGTTCTCCTGTTGATGATATATCCGATTCCGACATCGAAATCACAGATGTTAAGCCCTCCAAGATTGATAAAGGGAAGAGAAAGGCTGGCGAGAGAGTGCAGTGGACTGATGACGAGAGCGACGATCCCTACCAAAAGTTCAAGAATAGGAAGATGGCAAAGAGGAAGAAGGTGGCGGCTACGAAAAAGAAGATAAAGGCCAGAGCCAAGGACATAGCCAAGAGCATAAAGAAATCGAAAGCAAATGGCGAGCCAGTGCAAAGGAAGGAGAGAATGTGGGGAGATGAGTCGGATGATGGGATGATGGACGACGACATCCCTGACTATGTCATCAACAGGCGAAAGGAGTTCGACCAAAAACACCAGAAGCTGGCTGAAGCTGGTCTCCAACTGCCGCCGAGCTATGAAGATATCTACTTTTCAGACGATGAAAGGCTTGAAGCTCTGGAAGAGCGACCGGACTTTCCAAAATCAGTTGAGCAATCTCGGCCGTACAAAGATATTGAACTTCCACACTCCCTCGGTATTATTCCTGCTTCCATCGCACAATACTTACGAGGCTATCAAGTTGAAGGTGTGGCATTTCTTCATGAACTATTCGTTTACCAAAAGGGTGGAATACTCGGCGATGATATGGGTTTGGGTAAAACTGTACAAGTTGCGGCTTTCTTGACCGCGGCGTTTGGGAAGACAGGCGACGAAAGAGATGCGAAACGCATGCGCAAGATGAGAAGAGCACCCAGCAAACCCTGGTATCCACGTGTGCTGATAGTTTGTCCTGGATCCCTGATTCAGAACTGGAAGAACGAGTTAGAGCGCTGGGGATGGTGGCATGCCGATAAATTCCATGGTGAGGCCAGAGAAAAGGCTGCTGTTCTGCAGAGCGCAGCGTCTGGCCGGATGGAAATAGTCATCACAACATATATGACCTACAAGAACCACAAAGATGAGATAAACTCTATAGCATGGGACTGCGTCGTCGCAGATGAATGCCATCAACTCAAAGAACGGACATCACAGGTCACTCAAGCAATGAATGAAGTCAACGCTCTGTGCAGGATTGGACTTACTGGAACAGCCATTCAGAACAAGTATGAGGAATTATGGACTTTACTGAACTGGACAAATCCCGGACGATTTGGCCCTTTGTCGACGTGGATATCAAGTATCAGTGCTCCCCTCAGAATGGGACAATCGTAAGTTGGATCCTCGTACTACCATAAAATGCTCATAATTCTAGTCACGACGCTACCTACCACCAATTGAAGAACGCAAGGGAAACCGCGCAGGCGTTGGTCAACAATCTCCTCCCAGAATTTTTTCTACGCCGAATGAAAAGCCTCATAGCTCATCAGCTACCCAAAAAGACTGACAAAGTTGTGTTTTGCCCTCTCACGGAACTCCAGCAGACTGCATATGAAAGCTTCCTCGAGAGTGATTGCGTAGAATTCGTCAAGAACTCGGCTGAGCCTTGTGAATGTGACTCTGGAAAGAAGGCTGGATGGTGTTGTAAAACTATGATCCCAGGATCAAACACAAAGTGGCAGGTAGGTCTTACTTGAGCATTCGATCGGCTACTATACTTATTACGAATAGGCTTTGGTCTTTCCAGTAATCACAACTCTCCAGAAATTATCGAATCATCTTGCTCTTCTTATTCCAAACTCCGAGGACCCGCACGATAAGCAGCAGCGTGACCTGGATTTTCTTAAGAAGATGGTTCCGGATCGGTGGCGAGAGCTTTACGCCAGTAGAGACTCCTTGCTTAACCTCTCTAATCCAGAATTCTGTGGAAAGGTATGAATATTCCACACTTTATTCATTCAACTCTAACTTTGTGATCTCAGTGGAGAATTCTCAAGAAACTGCTCAAGTTTTGGCATGAGAATGGCGACAAAGTACTTATATTCTCCCACAGTGTCAAGCTTTTGAAGATGCTCCAACATTTGTTCAAGAACACTAGCTACAACGTCAGTTTTCTCAGCGGCTCCATGCCGAATGAAGATCGCCAGAAAACCGTGGATGACTTCAACACCGATCCTCGCCAATTTGTATTCTTGATCTCGACCAAGGCAGGAGGTGAGCGTATGACCGATGCTTGAGATGTTATACTAACCTTCGTAGGCGTTGGCTTGAATATTACAAGCGCAAACAAAGTCGTCATATTTGACCCCAATTGGAATCCCAGTTATGACCTCCAAGCCCAGGATCGAGCCTACCGTATTGGTCAGCTTCGTGATGTTGAGGTTTTCAGACTGGTTTCTGCAGGCACGGTCGAAGAAATCGTATACGCTCGACAAATTTATAAACAGCAACAAGCTAATATTGGGTACAACGCTTCTACAGAACGTCGGTACTTCAAAGGAGTGCAACATGCAAAGCAGCAGAAAGGCGAAATCTTCGGATTAGACAATTTACTAAGTTTCCACGGCGATAATATCGTTCTTCGAGACATTGTCAATAAGACAAATGTGGCGGAAGCAAAACGTGGGGTTGACATTCTGGAAATGAATATGGACGATGCAGCGAACGACGAAGATAACCCGCTGAAGATCGAGGACGACGACAGTGGGAACGGAGCTATGAGCCAACTTGCAGCTCTCATAGAGAAAGGAGAAGATATCAAGAAGACGAAGAAGCCCAAATCCCACTCAAAGTCGGACCCAATTCAAGCAATCTTAGCTGCTGCAGGCGTTCAATACACCCACGAAAATTCCGAAGTTGTTGGCTCCTCAAAAGTGGAGGCTGAGCTCAGTCGTCGTGCCCAAGAGACCGGGAATGACGTTCAGTATGGGGAAGAGAGACTTTTCGCTGAGTCTCAGTCATTCTCGTCTGATCCTGGCAGAATTCAATATCAATTCCATCCGCCAGAGGATGTGATGATGAGGCAATTCTGTACCATGGCGAAGACGTTTGGTTTTGCTAGTGCAACAGAATTTGCTTTGGTCGTTGAGGGTTGGACGCAGAAGCAGAGGACTGATTGTCTAGAGCGGTTCTACCTAAAGAGAAGGGAGAGGATGGCGGATTTGGAGGCTGGGAATGGAACCGGGCTTGTAGATGAGCCTATCGAGTCTATCGATGCAAACAAGATTGACATTGACGATGAGACGGATGATGAACAGGTTGAGAACCCTCATAAGAACGGGACCGAGAGAGAAGATAAGGCAGATGAGGATCTGGTGGCAGATATCCTCGGAGATGGAAACTTGGATGACGATGGAACGGAAGACGATGATGATGATGAGCTATAGGATGATACCCCGGGATCGGCGTTCGGATCAATGTTTGCTGTTGATTGGATTTTTTGGTACACTTCTCTGTGCCGAGTGATTCCTCCCACTCTTGAGGTCGAGAGGAAGAAGCCTGAATCGCGCTCACCAACCTGCAAAAGTCGAGTCGACTGAGATGTACAACAAACAATCTATTCATGTCATTTGTGCACATATGCTAGCTATGCTTTTTGTCTTTAATTGACTAAAAGGGTATCCCAAAAATGTCCTCCCGTATACAAGAATCGTATCTAACCATCTAGTCACTGTTTGACTCATCCTCGCTCCTAGCCTTCATCTCCTTCAATCCACGGCCCTTCCCCTTCCCACCACCACGCTTTCCCTTAACGCCCTTGCCCCTCAAACCAATAGGAACCTCCTTTCTCACCTCCCCATCTTCAAACAAGACGCCGATATCGGCTCGTCGGCCCACAGCTCTCTTCCAGTGCTTCTTCTCGATGCTGGCGCTGGCATCGCCTTCTGTCACCACATCCCCTTTCTCGTTTCGGGACCAGGTGATGCCCGGCGTGGATTCCATGACGGAGCGGAGATCGATGTAGATGGATACATCGGCGTCCGATGAAGCGCGCAATTCGGTACCGTCTTCGTTCACCTTGATAGAGGCGAATTGCAGGTAAGACTGTCCGCCTGCTCGCTTGATGCCGCCGGATGCGAGGATCAGGGGGTAGTTTGCGTAGGAGGTCTCGTAGACGATCAGATCTGGGAGATCCTCGGTGGTAGTTGTGA
>Ga0247778_1000554_pt1 | contig 41038 bp, 47 predicted proteins | sample UWRJL049202B5_FD_179939 | JGI IMG/M metagenome (GOLD analysis project Ga0247778, IMG submission 179939) | Plant litter microbial communities from Arlington Agricultural Research Station in Wisconsin, United States - UWRJ-L049-202B-5 | ecosystem: Environmental > Terrestrial > Plant litter >...
TTTTATTTTATTTATAAATTTTATAATATTTATTAAATAAAATTAAATAATAAAATTAATAAATTTTTTAATATTTTTTTATTAATTAAATAATGTTTAAAAAAATATTTTAAAATTATATTTAATAATATATAAAAATATATTAATTTTTTTTTTTGAAATAATATTATTATATATATTATATATAATATAAATTATTATTTTAATATTTTAAATATCTATTATAAATAATCTTATTTTCTGCTCCTACGGCACCTATATTTTTATTATATTACACACACCCAGTATTTATTATATTAAGTATTAATATTAAAAACAATTTAAAAAATTATACCTTTTTTAATTTTTGAGCTAATATAAAAATAAAACTATATTTGAATTGCCCTAAAATGAAGCAATATTATTGGTTAAAAATTATAATTTTATTTTTTCAGCGACGCTAGCGACGCCAGCGACAACCTAGTAATAAATTAGTGACAATAATAATAGATGGTGAATTTAGCGACGCTAGAATATTTTACCGATGGACCTTCATATTTTTCGGAAAAAATCGGCTTAACAGATTTGCACTAATCCCGAGATTAGCCGAGAATTTAATTAGATTAACAAGATTAGTAATTCTTACTTAAAAATTTTAATTTTTTTAAAAATCTATCCCAATTAGAATTAAATTAAAAACTTTTTTTGTTAATATTAATAATATTAATAATTTAATTTTAAATTTTTTATAATTTTTTTATTAGTGTATAAATTATAATTAAAACTCGTTTAAATCTTTATAATATAGATATTTATATTAATATAATAAATTTTAATTATATTGAATTCTTTTAAAAAATTTATACGCGTATATATCCGTGTTATATATATATAATATTATTTGATATATTATATAGATAAAATAATTATATTAATATAACTGAAGAATATAAATTTTAGAATTGATAGTTATTATTAGCTATATAATATAAAACCAATTATATAAAATCTAATATTTTTGTATCTAAATTTGGTATAAATAGATATTTGAATATATGGAGTATTTGCTAATCCTAAAAATTTTAAAAATCTCGCTAATCGTATTAATTCTAACAAGGATAGAAAATTAGTAAGATTTTTGGTTAATTCTAAAATTTGTCAAAAATCTTATTAATCCGATATTTTGGGGAGGTGCTAATAAATATTATTTTTAATATTTTGATATTTAAAATAATTATATTATATAATAATTTTTTTTAAATTTATTTAAATTTATTAAATCTTTTAAATATTATTAATATTATTAATATTATTATAATATACTAATATATATATATATAAAACTTTGGCTTAAAATTAAATTTAATATTATTTAAGTTTTTTATAAAATTTTCGTAATATAAGAATCTTATTAAGATTTATAAAAAAATTATATATTTTTAAATATTTAATATATAAAATATTAATCTTTAAAATTTTATTAAAATTTAATAAAAATATTATAATTTTTTTAATTTTTTGAATTAATATAAAAATAAAAATGCATTTAAATTATTTTTAAAAAAAAGAATATCATTAATTAAAAATTATAATTATTGTTTCCAATAATATTAATAATATTAATAATATTAATAATAATCTAATAATAAATTAACAATCTAAAGTGAGGGTATTAAAATACCCTTTAAGTAGTCTAAAGAAGTTGTTTTTTTCATCCGATGCAAACTAGTATTAACTGGGTTACGGAACTGCATTTTACCAAATCTTAATTTGGTTGTATTTATATTTATATACACTTTTATATATCTATAACACGATATATAATGCAATATAATAGCTGGTAATTAATTAAACAGATTTAATTTAATAAAAATTATTGTAAATTGCAATTTATTTAATTGTTACACAATAGTATATTATAATACAACTGCAAAAATATATAAATAAGAATTACAAAAAGATTCTAGACCTACTTCTATAGATACAGCCAATAAAATTTACCTTAATTTAGCTAATAATTGTTCTAGTTGGATTATCTTATAACTTCTCTAGAGTTTATAAAGGCGAATATAGAAATGTTCATTATTTACTACATATTCGCCTCTGTATTCTATAGATTGATAAATTAATAATATTAACGACAAATAATAAATTTAACAATATATTTATAAATATTTAATATATAAATATTAATAAAATATTTTAACATCGTTGATTTATTATTAAATTATTATTAATATTATTAGAAAAAAAAATTATAATTTTTAATTAATAATTTTATTTTATTTTGAAATAATTCAAAAATTTTAAAAATTATAATTTTTTATATTATAAAAACCCTACAAAAAAATTAAATAATATTAAATTTAATTATTTTAAATAAAATTTGATTTTAAAGTAAGGTTTTATATATATATATATATATATATTAATAAATTTAAATATAAAAAATATAAAAATATATTGGTAAAATATTTAATTGGCCACTATTTATAATAATGATAGAAATGATTTAATAACGATTATAATAATATTATTCTTAATATTCTGATATCTAAAACGGTTATATTATATAATTAATTTTTTTTAAATTTATTAAATCTTTTAAATATTATTAATATTAGTATTATTATTATTATTATTATACGCTAATATATACATATATTAAAAATAAGATTTAGAATCAAACTTTGTTTAAAATAATTAAATTTAATATTATTTTTTTTTGTGGGGCTTTCATAATATAAGAACTTTATTGAGATTTATAAAAAAACTATATATTTTTGGATATTTAATATGCGAAATATTAATTTTTAAAAATTATAACTTTTTTAATTTCTAAATTAATATAAAAATAAAAATATATTTGAATTATTTCAAAATAAAATCATATTATTAAAAATTATAATTTTTATTTTTCAATAATATTAATAATATTAGTAACGAATAATGAATTTAACGACGTCAGAATATTTTAGTAATAATATCGTTATAAATGGCGATTTATTAAATATTTTACTAATAAAATATATATTTATAAATATTTAATATATAAAGCACAAAGTTCAAAAATGCTAATAATAGTAGTTTAATAACAATGGCAAGTAGCTTATGCTATTAGTAATAAATTTTTTTTCTAGTGTTATATCAATTCTTATTATTTTATTTATTTTTATATTATCAAGAGTTTATAAAGACCTAATTATATTTTAAAAATTTCAATTTTTCTTAAATAAATACATTTTTTATAATTAAGTTTCAAACGTTGTAATATTATATTTATCGCCGTGAAACCTTAGTTGTGGTTATAATAAGAACCTTGCTAGATTTAAGCCATTTTCCTCCGCTATAGTGAGCATGCAGGGGTTGCCGGGCTCCGAAAAAAGAACGCCACCAATTAGAATCAACTTAAGTATCGTGATGAATTTTCGATGATATGTAGCTAAATCAACAATGGAGCTACTTGCCCTCCCAGGGCTTAATTTCAGCACGGTAGCACTTCTGGTAACTTGCGCAGAACCCCTTGATGCCATGTCTGTCATTCTGACCTATTATTAGCTGCTGCTAGCCCTCGTATCGAAATCATTATACAACCTCTACTTACATCCTCTTTCTGGATATCCAGGACCATTTTTAGCCAGAGCTTCACGAATTTATTATGCGTATTATCTTCAGAGTGGACGCTATTCGGACCAAGTTACGAAATTGCATGCCCGGTATGGGAATTGTTTTCGTATAGCTCCAGATGAGCTTTCGTTCAGTAATGCAGACTCCTGGCAAGACATATGTGGTAAGATAGTTACCTTACACATATAATAAAATTTGCTGACATCTGTACAGGGCAGATTTTGAAGAAAGGAGGCGAGTTTCAAAAAGACCGGACGTTCTATCCCATTTCACCCAATGGCGTTGACTCTATTGTAAGACTTTAAATTTCGGTCCCGCAATTTTTAAAGTTCCTAGCTAAACTGTTACAGATCACAGCTCCAACTGATGGTAAATGGCGCTTTTGGTGCAGCTCTGCATAGCTAACACTTCTGTCCAGTGCATAGACGCTTCAAGCGCTTGTTGTCACATCCGTTATCCGAGCGGGCTCTTGCCGCCCAGGAAAGCATCATCATGAGTTACATCGACCTCTTTATCGAAAGGATGAGAGAGCAAGCAGAGAATGGAAAGCAAGTGGAAATGGTGACATGGTTCACTTTCGTCTCATTCGACATTCTCGGTGACCTAGCCTTCGGTGAGTCCTTCGGCTGTCTAGAGAGCGGTGCTCTACATTCGTGGATTGGCATGATCCACACAGCTGTCAAATCCGCCATCACTTTGCAGACAATTCAGAGATTCGTTCCGGGACTGTTTGGCATCGCAATGAGACTCATGGGAGCAACTATGGACGTGGATAATTTTATGTTTTGTGCTTTGAAAGCGAGAGAGAGGTTAAGCAAGGACTTGGATCGACCAGATTTCAGTAAGTTCGCTGTCATCTTCGATTAGAACCTATGGTGACCGTGCAGTAACTTATATCCAACGGGAAAATAACGAGAACGGCTTGAACAAAGAAGAGATTGAGTCAAATTCTCAAGTCCTGATCGATGCTGGCACCGAGACTGTCGCATCAGCGTTGTCGGGTGAGCAATTAAGTCTTTGCTTTTACCAGACCAATAATCGCCAACTGTTATTATTCTATTCACATGTATCTAATGGGAACATCAAAGTTAACAACTTCCAGGGATATTCTTCTTCCTCATAAGCACCCCTCGGGCTCATAAGAAACTCATCTCCGAAATTCGCTCCCGGTTCTCGGACCCTGTCAAAATCACCATTCTCTCCACCCAGTCTCTCCCCTACCTCAAAGCTGTCCTCACGGAAGGAATGCGGATGTACCCTCCAGCACCGGGTACCTTCCCGCGCACCGTGCCAGCCCCGGGCGCCATGATCTGCGGCAAGTTCGTGCCGGGCGGCTACAGCGTTGGCGTGAACCAGTGTGCTATCATGCGCTCGCCCGAGAACTGGGAGGCACCGAATGAGTTTGCTCCAGAGCGGTGGATGGGTGATGCGCGTTTTGATGGGGATAAAAGGACGGCGTATCAACCATTTGGGTTTGGGGCCCGGAGTTGCATTGGTAAAAGGTAAGTGAGTTTGTGAATATGCGGTGAATGTGTTTGCTGATTAATGTGTAGTCTTGCTTATGCTGAAATGAGGTTAATAATAGCGAAGCTTTTGTGGTACTTTGATGTGGAGTTGATGGAGGACTCGAAGAACTGGGATAAGAGACAAAAAACTAGCATGTATTGGGAGAAAGGGGATTTGAACGTGAAGTTCACTCCTGTTGCTAAATAAATTTGAATCGTAACATACTGGACGAAGATGGGCTGAGTACATAAGAGACCCTCTTTCTGTTATGAGCCGAAATCATTTAGCTTTATCGCATCGCTCGAGTGACGAATAAAGTAAACTCAAGGTAGCAATGTCCCTGGCATCACTATATTCACCACTCCATGAAGCATTAAAGGATATGCCGATTTTTTGTCCGGTGCCATAGGCTGCAGGGACTAAAAATAACGCAAATGTGTGCTCGTGTGACGTATGGATGGAGATTAATAAGCTCAGATTTCCACTACATTATTTCTTCTCCGTAGGGTAACATTTTGACCCATGGCCCAATCACTGTAAACGGCAGCAAGGGCTTCTCGCCCAGTCTCATACGAACATACACGTCGCCGGCCAAGGGCAATGAATACCACAACGTGCCTGCCACCCACCCATAGCCTAGCAAGCTTCCAAACACACTGCTTGACCTTGGCCCTCTTAACCATAGCACAAAATCTTCAATCGTAATGGCAGCGGCTTGGAAAAGAAAGAATGCTACTAGGCCATAACTCCGCTCGGAAAAGGTTATGTTATCAGGGGAGGGGAGCACAACAATTGACGCGGCATGGCCGAGGCCGGAAATGAGAAAAGATAGCCATAACTGGGTGTAGGATGACATCGACGTGCCTCGTGGAATAGACAATGCATCGACGATGGCAGTGGTATATGCGCTAAACATCTGCAATGGCGGGTTAGTTACGAAAGCAGAATAAGGTCCCCTAGTGATTTGAAGAATGAATGAAATAGCGGGACCTGCCCTTCTGAGTGTTTGGTGCCAATAACTGCCCCAGAAGGTGCGCAGCGTCGTGACTTCATGTAGTGAGCCGAAGCTAGGGGGCCAGTCCTGAATTCAAAAGCGGATCAGCGTACAGATCCAACATGGAAAACAGAAAATGCGAGGCAAACATGCCTTGGGCTTACTGAACCCCAACGCTACCGCTGCAATCGAAAATGCGGTATACTGCATCTGCACCATGTAGTACGGTGTAGCTCCGAACACAAGGGCTTTGATGAATCCCCAGTGCCACTGACTCGAGTGCAAATTGAGGTACTTGCTATTCACAGCCCCTACCTCGCCCCCAAGCCCTGTGTAGAAGAGGTGCATGCCAGCCTGCGAGACAAAGTCGGCCATGAGCACATAGTACCCGAGCGCACCAAGCCGCCGCAAGAGAAATCGCCCCCGCCCAGACTTCCCCGCGGGTCCCAATGTGGGGATGTTCTTGACCTGGTAGTTCCAGCGAATACCTCGCATGTTGAAGACCAGAACGAGCGCCCACCGCAACTTGCGGATCCCGAACGCCGGATATGTCAGGGCCTCCCTGACTGGCATGTCTACCCTCCAGAAACCGGCCTCCGGCCCGCCTCCTACGGCCAGCTTCTCAAGCGTGGTCAAGTAGGTTGACCACGCAACAGAAAAGGGTTGGGCTAGCCCGAAGTCGTTGGTGAAGTGCGGGTTAGAAAGGTATGTGCCCATGAGAACGATGGTAGAGACAATCACGAGCGGCCGGCGGCGGCGAAATGGCGGACCAGCAAGGGCAAAGATATGGATGACCATGAGAAGCATGTGTGGCAGCACAGAGCCTGTGGGCGGGCGGAGGGTCTGATTTGGGGCGGAGAAGCGGGAGTCCTGTTCAGCGGCATTCATGTTGAAAACGGTTGGTTTGAACGTGAGTAAGTGAGTCTTCCCGAGCAGTTCTCAGCTTAGAATAACAATAATCGCTGTTCACTTTCATACAATACTGTAATCGGGGATTCAATTCTGGCCGGAATCCTTTTTATTGTACTATATCCCTCGCTTGCCGGAGCTACAGCACGGTAGCCTCACCAAAGATAGGAGCCCGTGTATCCATGCTCATAGCTAGCGCGTATTCGACACGTGGAGATCGAAGACGTAGTCCCCTAGATCTATAGTACCTAGGGATCAATACATGAATTCCTTCCAGCACATATATACCATTTTGAAGCTCTCTTTTACTCCTAGTTTGTAGTTTTCAAAGTTGCAAATCTCTTTACATATAAAAATGGCTGATTCTCTGATGGATGGAGAAAAGACAGAGGAATATATCCTGGCAGAGGACACTGAGGAGCTTACACGCCTGACAGACCAACACATGTTGATCACGGACCATCTGGATGGGAAGCTGGTGCTGGCACCGATGGATCTAGAGCAAGATGGCCTTCGCATTCTTGATTCCGCAACAGCTGACGGTAAGTCAGCTGAGCATTGCCTCATACACCCCTTTATTCACTCAATCCAGAAGATCAACTAACCTTCACATAGGGCTTTGGTTACGCGAACTTTACTCCTCCCTCGGATCCCCCCCGTCTCACACCTATGTAGGCACCGATATAGTCGAATCTTACTTTCCTAATCCTTCCACTCTTCCCGTGTCTATGACCTTCCATAACCAATCCATGCAAAAGCCCTTCCCTTCTTCCTGGCTTCACACCTTCTCCCTCGTCCATCAAAGATACGGACTCGCTGCCGCCAGCGAAATTAAGCCCCACGGAGTAGTCAAGAACTTGCTCACTCTCGTCAAGCCCTCTGGTTGGATCCAGCTCGTTGAAGCGGATTTCCGCGACTGTGCAGGGCTCGGGCCGGTAATGACGAGCACTCATAAGCTTTATAGGGAGTTATTCGATATTATGGGTAGTGGGAGTGAGTATTCGAGGCAAATGAAGGGTTGGTTGGAGCAAGCGGGTTGTGTGGATGTTGAGGAGAAGGCGGTAGATGTTAGGTTGGGGAAGCAGCATCCCGATGAGAAGTTGGCAGAGATTGGGGTGCGAACTACCTGCCAGGTTACTGGGATGATGGTTGGGTTAGCGACGAGTAGTGAGTCTATTTTAATCTTCGTATTGTGTCCAATGTGAATTGCTGTGGAATTCGTGTGGTGAGGTTTAGACTAACATTAGAAACAGTCATGAAAACCACGTTCGAGCCGGTAGAATTGAGCACCATGGTTTCAGACTTGGAGAAGGAGCTAAACACTGTTGGGGGTACTTATAGATTATATGTGGTCTGGGGACGAAAGCCTGACTAAAGGAGGATAGGATTAGTAGGTATATGATTAATCTTGACTTGAGGCTGAATATTTAACTGTTCAAATTTTCAGAGTAGCAGGTTGAAATCTCAAGTAATCATACTGAAAGTTAATTTTTAAAGATACATCTAGAATAGTAATTACGTTTTTCCCCAGAAGAAAATCCCACTACAGGGCGGAAGTTATTTAAAATGGCCCCAGAGATGAGTATTCAAATGTTCCGCCGCAATTTCCGATTGAGAAACCAACAGTATTTGAAAGTTATTCATCACAATTATATTCATTATAGCTTAATTAAATACTTCTTGAAATATCACTAATTCATGCCCAGAATCATACAGCAAACCTTTGGTATCCGGCCTGTCATGATAACTAGTTTGCACAGCTAGCACCACCTCACGGGGCCCGAGCTGGCATCCCAGCAGCCTAGGGGACGCGTCGATACATTACTAGTTACTTCACCACTTACAAATTGCTGTTTTCGCACATGATTAGCATTGCATAACAGCAGCGAAAAATCACATTGGGCAGTCAAATGGCATCAAAAGCGTGGACCCGTGCAATGGCGACATATATGACAGCAGCCCTCTCAAACGTCACCATCACACAATGGATATTTTTCGTCTGCGTTGCTGTTATAAGCATCGAATTAATTTCTTCAAACCTGAGCTCAGCGAAAACACCAAAATATCCTTGGATCAATTATCCCTGGATGCCACGGTTGTTCTCCCCAAAATACGCACATGAGTACGTTGAAGAAGGCTATAAGAAGGTGTGTAAGAGTTGAGAACTTCCGAAAATTAAGGTTCTGAGATAGTATTAACTCTGGGTTCTTTCCTCCGGATAGTTCATTAAGAAAGATCAGCCATTTAAGATGATATGGTGGTCACGGGAGTCCATATTCTTACCACCCAAGTATCTGCGTGACCTTAAGCGCGCCGACGAGAAGAGCTTAAGCTTTTTTGATAATCTGAGTAGTGTAAGCGCCCTGTAAGACCTGGTTGATACGTTAGAGTAATATTTTCTTCTGCAGGCTTTCAGTCTCCATTATTCGGTCGGCGACCTATACAATTCTAGCATCATGATAGAGGTCCTGCGCAAAGGAGTTAACTCGCGACTATGTGAGGAATGATTCGCTCGTAATTTTTAAAATGTCTTGTTAACGAAGGCATATAGCCGCACTCATCAAGCCTCTTAATGAAGAATTGGACTTCGCGATAGAAGCAGAAATAGGCGACTGCAGCGGTAAGTGAATGGCGCTTTGACATAACGTCCATTCAAGACTCTCGCTAAAGCAGAAAGAATGGAAGAAGTTCAAAGCCAACGAGTTGTTCGCGCGCCTCTTACACCGCGTGACTTGTCGTATCCTCATTAACGATGAGCTTTGCCGCGACAACAAATTCATCGATGTCACTCTGGCCTTCATGAACTCGATTGTCATCAATGCGCTCCTTTCTATCATGTTCCCTCTTGGCCCTCTCACTGGCCCATTTCGCTCGTTTCTGGCATTGTTCCACCGCCGAAACCTCAACGCTGCTGTGAAGTTATTACTTCCTACTATCGAAACGCGATTGAAGGAGCGAGACTTAAGTAATGAGCGCCCCATCCACCTAGATGCCATAGAGTGGACCATCGATCTTGCTGGAGACGATCCGGTGGAGCTCAATTCGCGGCGAATTGCCTTGAATTTGCTACAGAATCTATGGGCTGGGAGTGCAGCCCCGGCAGCTGGGGTCAACCAAGCAATATACCAGCTGCTGATGATGCCTGAGTATTTGAAGTCACTACGCAACGAAGCCATTGAGGCAACAAGCACTCACGGCTGGACCGAAGATGCGTTGAACTCCTTGCCTCTGCAAGATAGTTTTATCAAAGAAATTAACAGGATGTATCCCATTGGGAAGGGTAAAGAAGCACACACTCGTGCTAATATGAGTTTGACCAACTAATAACATGCAACAGTCACAGCAGCTCGTACCATCATGAATAAGTCTTTCCAATTCCACGACGGCCTCGTCCTACCAGCAGGCGCCCGCATTGCTTTCCCTATCGGTGCCATCCAGACAGACCCCGATAACTTTACCAATGCAGGATCCTTCAATGGCTTTAGATTCGTAGCCGATAGCAAGGATCCATTGATTGGAAGTGCCGCGCAAACGATCAATGATACCAATCTTGTGTACGTTCTTTCTCATATTTGTGCATAGTTCATAGCTAACTTCAAAGCTTCGGCTTCGGCAAACATGCCTGTCCCGGCCGTTTCTATGCGATAAGGAAGATGAAGCTGGCACTGTGTAAGCTACTCGTTGATTTCGAGATCGAGTGGGAAGGGCCTCCGCCTAAGAAAAGACCAGCTGAGTTCCCAGTGGAGGGCCAGTTTGTACCTAATCTGGAGCAACAGATAAGATTGAAGATGAGGAAGGAAGTATGAGAAATATTTATAGCTTAATATATAAGTAGCTAAGTAGGAGGTACCTTCCAGTTATGTGCTCAAAGCCCATAAGCCTTATGCTCAAAAGAATAGAGAGCCTTATGACTTTGAAGATTCCTGTTTGGATCTTAGAGCTGTATGCCCCCAAAGGGAGCTCCTAATATGCAAAGTAAACCTGCAAGGCTTATTTCCATTTGCTCTAGAAGCATGTGTGTGCCTGCTAACGACGATGCCTGTGGCGCCGTCATGTAACAGTGACTCAAACGATGGGAATGGACCCAAGCCATCGGCCACTATTCTATCGGGTACCGCCATGGAGGTTGTCGGACCCCGCGGTATTCTCCCCGAGCTACCCTCCATTTGATTATGCATTCCTCGGTGAAACCACACGTTTAGACAATACCTGTCCAGATGAAGAGAAAATCGGATACAGATCAAGAAGCTAGACCTTTCAAGTCCTTCGACATGAACGATACTGATGTCGACGTGCTCGTGATCGGCGGCGGCCCCGCCGGTCTCGCAGCAGCAACAACACTGATGCGCCAGCTCCACACTGTAATTGTCTTTGATTCCGGGACTTACCGCAGTGATGGTCAGAAACACATGCACAACATGGCGACTTGGGACGGCCGAGATCCAGCTGAGTTCCGAGCTGCCGCTAAGAAGGACATTCTTACCCATTATGAGACTGCAAGATTCGAGAACATGGAGATTAAAAAGGTAAAGGAGGTTGAGGGAGGATTCATTGCGGAAGATGGAAATGGAAAAATGTGGAGGGGAAAGAAACTTATCCTTGCTACCGGTGTAGTTGATGATTTTCCTGAAATAAAGGGGTTTGGTAAATGTTGGGGGAAAACGATGTAAGAGATCTGCTCGTAGGATTTTATATCCAATCACTAAACAGTATAAAAGCTTTCATTGCCTGTTCTGTCATGGATATGAGAGCAGAGGAGGCACAGCTGGTGTTTTGGCTATCAACATGGTCTCTGCTCCTCATATGGCAATGCATATTGCGCGCAATGCTGCGGAATTATCAAAATCGGTCACAATCTATACCCACGGATCAGAAAAACTCAAGTCGGAATTGATCCAAACTCTAGGTGATGACCCAAAATTTAGGGTAGACAGTCGAACCATCAAAGGCTTTTCAATGGTAGACGGGGCCATTGAATTGGAATTTGAAGATGGAAATAAAACGGTGGAGACTTTCCTAGCGCACGTGCCTAGAAGTCACCCGAGGGGTCCATTTGTGGAGCAGCTGAAGCTAAAAACAGTACCGCCGCTTGGGGATGTTGAAGTTACGCAGCCGTTTATGCAAACAAGTGTTCGGGGCGTGTTTGCTTGTGGAGACAATATGATTATGGCCAAGACAGTGGCGACGGCAGTTGCGAATGGCGCTTTGGCTGCGAATGGTGCTTCTTCGCAGCTCCAAGCAGAGAAATATGGACACAAACCTTTGTTTTAGGTTGAAAGCTAGGATAGTTTCTGTTAAAATTCAACAGCAGAGATGAAATGTCGCGCCATCGCCAAATAAAGTGTAGGAATTCGGTAGGGTAGTGAGTATGCCTCAGACAATACGGCCCGGCCACCGATCGCGGGTGACCCGCCCTCCTTTTTCTGAGACTCTTCTGAACCTTGTAAGCTAGTGCAACCTACCGTGGTCCTGCGAGAGCTACATGCCATTTATATCTAAACTATTCTTAGTTTCCGGAGTACAGTCTTTTTGGAACAACATTATCACCACATGAGCGCCCAAAAATGACTCCGGAGATTTCAGACGTCTTAATCATAGGAGGAAGTCATGCAGGACTAGCAGCAGCATTAACTCTTTACCGTGCTTTGCATACATGCGTTATCATCGATTCGCAAACGCCCCGTAATAAGTTCGCCACCCCAGTTCGACTCACTCCTACGTGGGACGGCGAGGAGCCGGATAATCTCAGAGCGGCCTCTAGAAAAGAACTCCAGGCCGCTGGGGGTACCATATTCGTGAATGCAGCCGTGGAGAAGATAGGAGCAACAAGTGACGGGTTTTTTGAAGCTGTTGATAGCAATGGAAAGAAATGGACTGGAAGAAAGGTTCTTCTTGCTATAGGCTCTAGAGATATCTTACCTAACATCACGGGCTATGAGAGTCTATATACTCGCAGCATGTTAGTATATCATTCCAAACATATTTTCTACCCGCGCTATTTGAATTGGCGTCTCAATTCTTATTCCCATATTTTCATCTTTTCGAACAGTCAATCATATTGTAAATATGCCAGCTAACCATCCAACTAGTTTCCCTTGCATGTACCAATTCGGCTATGAGTTCAGAGGCTGCGCATCCGCTGGTCTCCTGGCAGTCGACGGTCTATCCAACGTGATGCAATCGACCATGCTTGCTGACGACGGAAACAAATTCGCCGACATGATGAATATATATACTGACAATAATTCAAGCTTGGCCTCTGAAATCAGCGCCGCTGTCCAAACTTCCAGTGTTGCTGTCGATGACCGAAAGATCAAAGCTCTAACTGACGGAGAAAATTCATCGGGGGTGACAATAGAATTCGAGGATGGTAGCAAGAAGACCGAGGCCTTCCTTGTGCATCGGCCGAAGACCCAACTTGATCGAACGCTGGTGGATCAATTAGGGTTGAAGATATTGCCCACAGGTGAAATCGAAGTTATGCCGCCGTTTTGTCGGACGTCTGTCCCTGGGGTTTATGCTGCGGGTGATTGTGGGAGCATGATGAAAATTATTCCGAATGCAATTTCGATGGGTGCATATGCTGGCTGTGGTATTTCAAGGGAGTTACCAAAACGAGTGACGGTAAGAGGAGCGCAATAAATCAGACTGAGCAAAGTCGTGATTATTCTTCTTTAGATAAAATGGAACCAGCTTTCTAACAGAAATTAAAGTCCGCGTGCCTATATACTCAAAAAATGGACATTCCAATTTCGACATCCTTACTACTACAAGTGCCAGATGAGAGCATTCTGCATTTATATGAAATTCTCTGCTACCTCAAGCTAACATACAGCCAGAATTTGGTACTGGCATTCCCCACTAGAAGCTCAAAGGTAGATCAGATAAGTATAAACTATTCTGAATTCTCGAGCAACTCGATGTATCTTCAGTCTCGGCTGAATACTAATTCATTAACCCGTCTCATACTTCTTGCGAAACTTTGATCCGTTTCAAGGGCCGCTCATCTTCTTCCTGGCTCAGAGGCCGTTGTTGCTTGTAGACCGATTCAGATTTCGGGTCCACAGGACTTGATTCTCTTGCCATGACCCCTCGCATTCTTCGTATAGCTTCCTCCAATTGCGAAGGCTCAACAGCAAAGCCGACCCGCGCCCAGCCCTTCTCGCTCTCTAATCCATGATATGACCGCCCAGAGCTGACTACAACACCCGCCTCTTTGAACTTGGTCACCATCATTGCCTCCTCTTCCCAGCTCTGTGCGTTTGGGGCCAGTTTCGCAAACACGTACAGGCCAGCATCGCATGGGACGTAGGGAACACAATATTCTTTGAACAGTTTGGTTAGGGATTTGTAAGCTTTGGCGAGTCTTTTTGAGTTGAGAGAGATGAGCGAGGGGAGCTGAGGGGAATTGAGAAGGCAAGTAACGAAAATGGTAGACAGTGCAGATATTTGAGAGTTTGTCGCCAAAGCAACGCCGACTGCCATTTCTTTATTGGATTGGGTTATGGAACATCCCTTTTTCTCGTTAGATATGGGACTGGATTACTTGGATAGGCGGATATACCATTCGAAAACCACTCTGGCCGAAGTCCTTGCTCGTACTCCAGACTACATGCACACGTGAAGAATCCGCTCCAATTTGGTCAGGGTCCAGAGAAAGTACTGAGACAAAGGGAGCAGGATGCAGAATATCGGGATTCTCGAAGTTTGTCAGAGCGTAAACTTCGTCGGAAATGAAATGAATGTGGTGTTTCTTGCAGAACCGGAGACACTCCTCTAGCATTGTCTTGGGGTAGCACAAACCTAGCGGATTATGTGGATTTGTGATCATCAAAGCTCTGATGGGACAGGTAGCTTTTTCTATAGTTTCTTCGAGTGTGACGATTAGGTCTTCCGTGAAATTTGAGTTCAGTGAAGGAAGGGAGACAAGAACCGGGTTTACCGATGACCGAACTCGGATCCCAAAATCAAAGCCATTCCAGTAGGGGCCGGGCATTAAGACACCATCTCCTGGATCACAGATGTTATAAAGCAATGCATCATAGCTTCCGGATGCTCCCGGTGCGGTCGCCAAATGCGAGGCTTCTACTGGCCGGTGCGGGTTGAAATACTTATTAAAGAATTTGGCGTAGGCTGCAAGGAGATCTGGATCCCCAGAGAAGCCACGTGGGTATGATAGATCCTGATAAGATCAGTTTTATTTAGGGACGATCATTTGAAGTTCTTCCAGAAATGCACTTACTTGTCCAGCAAGCTTTTGATTAATTGCATCTTTGCAAATTTCAATCAACTCAGATCGTATCAGCCAATTTTCTGCTGTCGAAAGGTCAATGTTTGTATTGTTTTTAATTTGTCTTTCTTCGACAGCGGCTGCAATCTTTGGCATAATTGCTTCTACATTGGACCATCCACGTTGAGACAGACCGTTCTCCTTTTCGGCTGGCATTTCTCGACGGTGACAACGAGGTCGAGGACAAGCTCGGTCGACAGATCGTATAATCGAAGGATGAGCTAGAATCAAAGGCTTTATTTCGGGAGATTAATATTTCTCACTCGTAGCGACAATTAAATTTAACGTCTGGTTGAGGTTCTGTACCTATGCACCGCCCGGCCCCCGACTGCTGGGAGAGGCGCCTCACCGGACGGTATGGGGAAATTTCCGCCCAATAGAGACTGCGTCCATCAAAATATCTAAAGTTTAAGAAAGCGCAAGGCAGTGATTTTCAAAATAACGTTCAATCACTTCTCATAATTCATGCCGCACAATGGAAAGCCATCTCCGGATCCTGATATTAATCTACGCGTATCCGCTAGGGCTATACACTGTCTTGTTGATCTCCCCATTCACTCCAGCTTTTCCCCATACTTGGACAATCGCTAGTTTTCCTCTAGAGGACAGAAGCTTTACTTTAATATGGTTTCTCCAGCTCTGGCTCTCCCTATGCTTAGTACATCCCTAACCCTAACAAGCAAATATGATACTGATTTCAATTCAGCTTTCTAGTGCAATACTTGCCTCGCCTTCATTTATCTCTGCGCTACGACAGAACTTAGATGTCGAGCTGACGGAAACTTACTTGGTCTGTCCTCAAATAACTCTGGGTAGGTACGAAGAGACTAACATTCAAAGGTTTCTTACGCAGCAGTTGCGTTGTACTTTGCGGCAGGCCTCCTTCCGGACCCCTATGGGCCTTTTCAACCTTCACTGTCCCACCTTAATGTCTGGATTTTAGCCGCCGTTTTCGAATTGCTTATCCTGATTCTAGCCCCAGCAGAATACAAAGGCTTCGCCACTGTTCAGGCGTTCCTAAGAGGGGCTAGAATACTCATATTAATTTGCATTTCCGCAATCTATGTTTACATACGTCGTAGCAGGTCTCTTACAAAGGTTAACGTGGGTGAAACGGAGAGAATACTTAACGATGGAAACTCCTCTCTGTCAAAGTATGGCGTGGTCGATAACAGAACTTCTGAGCAAGCTCCAGCATCCACGGAAGAGCCAAAGAGACCGGGTTGGTTGGATTACTTCGTTGGATTTCGCGTTTTGCTCCCATACATCTGGTAAGCTTTCTTCCAGCTCGATCAAAATGGTATTGAGTTTTACATCGAAGGCCATCAAACTCCCGGAAACAACAACTCATATTATTTGTGAGTTTGTTACTTATGATCGGTCAAAGAATTATGAATGTTTTGGTGCCCTTCCAGCTTGGAGTCTTGATCGAAGCCATTGGAGTGGGGAAAATTCCGTATAAGGAAATCTTTTTATATGTCCTATTTCGCGGGCTGCAGGGCCAACAAGGAGTTCTTGGGTCTCTCCGCGCAATTCTCTGGATTCCAATTAGCCAGAGCCTTTTCCGACAACTTTCTTGTGGGGCATTTCAGCATATCCTAACGTTATCACTTGAATTCCATCTGAGCAATAAAGTTGGAGAAGTCATGGCCGCACTCAGTAAAGGAAGTGCACTAAATACTTTCCTCGATAGTTTTGCCTTCAACCTCTTTCCAATGGTGTTTGATTTAGGTGTCGCAGCAATTTATTTCATTGTTAGATTTGATGCATTCTACTCATTGATACTCATTGGGGTCATGTGGTGCTACGTCTACATGACCATCTACATGGCCCAGTGGAGAGGGAAAAGGCGCAGAGAGATGGCGTTGAAAGATCGTGAAATGAATGCCGTAAAGTAGGTTGTGTTTTCTGTTCCCTAGCAAGCTTACGGCTAATATGTGAAATCTCAGGATGGATACTATGCTATCATATGAAAATGTACACCACAACGACGCGGTTTCCATCGAAGTTGAACGATATAGAGATCACGTCTCCAAGTACCAAAAGGCCGAATTTTCTGTTCTCTTCTCTCTGAATGCTCTGAACATCTCCCAGAATCTGATTCTAATCCTCGGCATACTACTCGTTATTCTTCTCTCGTCTCTTCAGATATCAATTGGTATGCACACAGTAGCTATGTTCGTCAGTATCTTGGCCTATTTTACCCAACTGCAGGCCCCTCTCCAGTTCTTTGGAAGTTTCTACAGCCAGGTGCAAAATAATCTTGTAGACGCCGAGCGCATGTTAGACCTCGTGAGTTCATTCCTTACCTAGTCTAATTATTGTTGCCCCATAGCTAAAAATATATGCCGCAGTTTAAAGAGAAGCCTACGATCACCGACGCAGAACATGCCATACAGCTTGCAGACTGCGACGGCCGTATAAGTTTCTCCAATGTTTCTTTTACATACGATGGCCGCAAACCTAGTATTCAGAATGTATCCTTCATCGCCGAACCTGGAACTTCCACCGCTATCGTAGGCGAAAGTGGAGGTGGAAAATCAACTTGCCTGAAACTATTGTTCCGCTTTTACGATGTAACCAGTGGTAGCATCAAGATTGATGGCCATGACATTCGAGACTTGGGATCTACGAGCTATCGAGCACATATTGGGGTCGTGCCACAAGACACGATACTTTTCAACTCAAGTATCATCTATAATCTACAGTATGCAAAGCCGGATGCCACGGAGGAAGAGGTTCATGAAGCTTGTCGAGCTGCGAGTATTCATGATAAGATTATGAACTTCCCGAATGGCTATGAGACGAAAGTTGGGGAGAGGGGATTACGACTCTCCGGTGGTGAGAAGCAGAGGGTAAATCACTGTACATTCGGACTTGAATTACCGACGGCTAATAGATTGGCATAGATTGCTATCGCTCGGGTTATCCTAAAACATCCTCAGGTTATTCTTCTCGATGAAGCTACCGCATCGTTGGATTCGCGTACTGAAAAACAAATTCAAGAAGCACTTGAGACTGTGACGAAAGGCCGTACAACGATCACTATCGCCCATCGTCTTTCTACAATCACGAAATCTGACCAGATTCTTGTTTTACACGAAGGAAGAATTGTGGAGACAGGAACACATCAGGACCTTCTGACGAAAGGTGGAAGATATAGTAAAATGTGGGAAAAGCAAACGAAGGCGCATCATCGCGGGACCAACACTTCCGAATGACAGCAGCGAATTATCGCTCTTGATTCTATAAATGAGAATAAAATATATCTTTCCAAGTTCTCGAGAGCCTTCGCGTATCATTTCGGCTTATATTCTTCGCCCAAACCATCGCCGTGACCGAATAGCGGCATAAATATCCAGTCGTGCGTCCCCCAAATCATCCTCATGATTAGCCGCACAAGCCAAATCACCCAAGGTTGAGTATATCCATCAGCTCTCATATTGGCATTTGAAATTCTCTCCACGGCTGCCATTACTGGTCCCCAGAAACTGAGAAAAATCCAAGCACCAAGCTTACTCCACCAGTTCCGAGGGGGTGCATAGGCTGGGGCTTCAGCAAGGTACTGTTGATATTCTGCTGGCAGTTTTGCTTCTTTCGCGCCCTCTGCCATGATTCCCTAAGATGTAGTCAGATAAGCCCAGCGCCTTGTTTTGGAATTATATATCCCTGGCTGCAAAACAGGAATGCCTACCAAATAACGATTGCTAGGTCTCGGGCAGGGATGTCGCACCATAGCAGTTCCAAGGGTCTGAACCATCAGAGTACTTCCCAACCTAGCTTTTTCATTGTCGAAAATAGGCTCACCAAGGACAGATATATCCTTGTAGGCAATTCCGCCGCCTTCGGATGCAATCACCGCTCTGTACTGCTCTACAGTAATCAGGTAAGCCACGCCAATCACGTCAGGGTCACAGAGAGCTTCGACTTTTCCACTATCGCGTGCTCGGACGGAGCTGAAGGAAGGTTCCGAATAAGGAAGGCCTGGTATCTCCATAACAAGTTGCCAGCCTGGGATGCGAGCCCGAATTGCGTCAAGAGGAACGATGCCTCGGCCGCCGGTAAATTTTGCAGAGCTCATATTAGAGCCGTAAGCAAAGTACCACAGGGTGTCTGGTTTGGGCCATGTGCCCATGATGGCTGGGAAATCTGATATCCGGTCACAGTCAATGGAATTAGAGTGAGAGGTGAGCGCCGGGGTTGAAATGGAACACCTAGAGCAGGCTTTCGGCAACCGGGTTAAACAACAGAGCCAGTGCCAACAGCCATGGCCGTAGTGCGACAAGACATTTCCAAAAATTGCAAAGCAGCTTTAATATGAGATCATACAATGTTGTGTACTCTAGTACCAAGCCTTTGACTTTAATTGTACTTAGGAATTATTAAAGCCAAGGAGGTGAGCGAGAAAAGTTGGAGGTCTAACAAATAATTAAGTTACTGCCTTTTTCATAGTGACTTTTGAACCACAAACTCATGTCAAATGTGAAGAGGCCGTCGGTATCCGGAACATAGAGTGACAGGGTATTGATGCATGCTATTGGTGAGATATTTTCTCTAAGTCTGTGAGACTGGTGGATCTCCTATCGCCATCTCGTTGCTGGTATGTTGTCTAAGCTTTCTAGCTAATCTATCCCGCACGTTGCGTCATCCGGAGGTCTCGATACTGGCCACAGCTTTCAACATGTCTTTGAGTATCCAAGATACTATACTGGGCGAGATTGCTTTCGCTCTTGGAAATACAATCTCTGCTGTTGACCTTAATTCTAGTTTCATTGAAAACCGGGGGAACTCACTATCTTCCATACAACTTCAAGCCGGTTTCAGAAGGCTGGGGGTTGGCGTTTCACTCGACTTCATATTCACGTCGAAAACAGTCGCATTACTAGTTACTCATGTCGCCCAACAATACTCTGCACTATATATAGGTCCGAATGCAGAGAATTTCCATGGGAGGAAAAGGAGACATTCCTTGGTTGCCAGAACTTCAGGAAAAAAGAGACGCGAGCTGAGCCACGTACCAAGTGCCATATCACTTCCTGGTAATATGCGGTCTAATATACGGTACCCGATGACTGGGATGCAGCTTGCATTCGTACATTCTAGTAAAAATCGGCCGGGTCGCAACATTATCCACTATCATGAGACCCATCACACCGAGAATATCCCAGCGTTAAAGCAAGCTTGGAAAGCTGTCATCGATGTCGAGCCAATCTTTCGAACTTCTTTGGAGTTGAATGAAGACGGCGGCTACTTGGTTGAAAACCACCACGCACATTTTAAATGGGCTGAGGTATTAGTCCAAGATAGTGAAAATTATTACCAAGAGCTCATGAAAAAAGATCTCGATAATAACTTTCTCGGAACCGACTTCAAAGTCGTTACTTTACCCTCAGATTTGATCCGGGAAGGGAAGAGTACGTTGATATGGCGTGTTCATCACGCCCTGATTGATGCGTATTCATGCAGTCTCGTTCTCTCGAAAGTTCAGCGTGTTCTTGCAGGAGAGGTAGTGTCCCCTGGACCATCTTTTGCTCACTTCGCCAAGGATCTGTATGCTCTACAAGAGAGGTCGATCGAAGCCGAGAAATCGTATTGGGAAAAGCAGCACGACAAACATCCATCACCAGTCTCCGAGTTGCTCCTCCCTCCCTCATTTACGTGCTTGGATGAAGAGAATTCTGGGCTGGGGGAAGTCGTTTTTGATATAGATGCCGGGAAGCTCTCGAACTACAGCAAGCACACCGGAATCATACCAACGGTTATGTTTCACGCTACATGGGCATTGGTAATGTCGAGATACGGGGACTCAAATGAAGTATGCTTTGGGACTGTTCTTTCTGGACGGTCAGTGGCCATCGACGGAGTTGAAAATGTTGTCGGGCCCACAATCAGCACTCTTCCTCTCATTGTCAAGTTGAATTTAGAAAGTACCGCAGAAGACTACCTTCGAGAAATCTTTGCCCGATTACTCGAGCTTACCTCATTACAGAGCACTTCATCGAACCGCCGTTTCACGACAGGGTTTCGCACTGCAATGAGTACCCAATTTGACATTCCAGCTTCGACAAGCTCCACTTTGAGCCCAATAGAAGCTCCGGTCACCCGTGTCATGTCCGACATTCCTCTCCAGTTAGAAGTGGAAAATTCCGGAAGGATTCACCTCAACTATCACTCTGACGCGTATTCGGAGTTCCAGATCAAACGCCTCGCTGAAATATTCTCAACCACTATAAACCTACTCCAGCACCCTCTTCTGACAATCAGGTCTCTTTTGGAGAAAATGGTGTACAGCACAAATTGGCGGGATCTTGGTAGATTAGGAAATTGGTACTCTCCAGCAACGAGGGTAGAATCAGTCCAAGACGATCTTGTCACCCTGTTCAGTCGTGCTGCACTGGACAATCCATCGACGGCCGCTATTCAGCTAAAAGGCGCATTTTTAACTTACAGAGAGCTTCATATTCAGTCCTCGACAGTGTCACGACGGATATCAAAATGGATCTCTCCGGGCGATGTAGTTTGTGTCCATGCCGATCGGTCGATAAATTGGATTGTGGCCATTTATGCAGTCTTGAAAGCCGGGGCAATCTACTGTCCCTTTGACGAAAGCTTACCCGCGGGTATTCGAGATGTCAATTTCGAGACAGCTGAAGCCAAACTCTTTCTCGCTAGCAATGAAGCGGCCAAAGTATCTCGGCCAGCATCGGCTGAAATTTGCTATTCCATCGAGGAGTTGATTTCCCTCGCCGAAATTAACCCTGAAGATGATAATTTAGAGCCACCTTCACCAAAGCCCAATACGGATGCGTATCTATGCTTCACATCTGGCTCGACTGGAAAGCCTAAAGGGGTTCTCTGCAAGCACCAGGGGCTAGTGGCCTTCCAAAAAGATTTAGAAGTTCGTCTTCAAGCTCGACCCGGATGGAGGATTGCTCAATTTATGAGCCCGGCATTTGATGGAAGCATCCACGAGATATTTTCTGCTTTGAGCTATGGAGCAACATTGGTCCTACAAGATCGATTGAGCCCTTTTGGACATCTAAAGGCTGCAGATGCCGCGATTTTGACACCTTCTATGGCACTAAGCTTGGAACCCAGCGACTTTGAGAATTTGAGAGCAGTTTACTTGGTTGGAGAGGCTATTCCGCAATCAGTCTGTGATGTTTGGGCACCAAATAGGAAACTTTATAATATGTATGGGCCAACTGAAGCGACTTGTGGTGCCACAATCAAGAAATTGTCTGCTGGCCACAATGTCACCCTAGGTGTCCCCAATCCATCTACCCGGGTGTATATTTTGAACAGCAAACAAGAGCTAGTACCATGGGGGGTGATTGGTGAAATCTATTTGGCCGGAATTCAAGTTGCGTCAAAATATATTGGGAGGCTGGAAGAAACCTCGAAGCGCTTTCTTCCCGATCCATTCAACCCGCAATTCCGTCAGAGGATGTATCGAACAGGCGACCGAGGCTATTTGAGTGACGAGGGGGATTTTGTGTTTGTAGGGAGAAAGGATCGCCAAATCAAGCTTCGCGGCTTCCGTCTCGATTTAGACGACCTCGAGGTCCGGATGTTGCAAGCAGTGCCTTCCTGTTCGGCCGTAGCAATTGCACTCAAGGATGATTACCTCGTCGCGCAAGTGCAGCCACCAGATATTAACATCGCTATTTTTCGGGCACAAATCCGGAAACGGGTTCCGGCTTATGCCCTTCCTCGTCACATCATTGCTGTCGAGACCTTTCCCACGACGCCTACTGGTAAGCTTGATTACAAGGCCATTGTAGCCCAAATCTACACCTTATCCGATGGTGCAAGTGAGGGTTCAAGGTTATTTTTTAGCTCATCAGAGCAGATGGTCACCTCCGCTCTTCGGGATACCTTGAATATTCCTCTTGATGCCTGCATCGATCTTGAATCCAGTTTCATTGATCTGGGAGGGGATTCTCTACAGCAACTTTTTCTATCCCATCAGCTGTCGAAAAGCTTCAAACGCCAAATACCCATCCGGTTGATTATTGAATCCCCAACACTTCGGAGCCTGGCTACAACCCTGGGCTCACTTGAAGACACGGAGGAACTCGTAATCAATCATAGTCTCTCTGAGGATGGAATTTCGCCTATCGAACGAGAGTGGTGGGACAAATATCAGCACCAAGGAGGAAGTTCGGCTTTCAACGTCCCCTGCGTCTGTGATATTGGCGAGGAGGTCGACAAGTCGAAGCTCAGACAAGCTTGGGATGCGGTTCTCGCACGGCATCGCATTCTTAGCAGCAGGTACAATTCCTCAAGTCCACTAAAAGTGAGCAGAAGTTATGCCAAAGCACCGCCTGCCGTGATTGAAGTTCAAGAAGTGGACATACAGAGGCAAATAGATACACCTTTCGATTTGCAAAAGGATGATTTAATCCGGGTCCTGATTTCACCCAAACATCTAGTTGTTGTGGTGAGTCATATTATCTGCGATTTGGCAACTCTCAACACACTCCTAGAAGAGGTTACCATCCTTTACAATGGCCGCATCCTCCCGCCGATCAAGAAATCGTACTCGCAAACACAATGGGAAGTATCCGCCGCATCCTGCAACACATCCTTCTGGGAAGCATACCTAGAAAATAAAACGAAATCTACGTCTTTCTCAATTGGAAGGAACAGCATTGCAAGAAAGACGTGGAACGGATCATCTTCAAGATGCGAAATACCGATGAAGATGTACCGTCAGATGATCCAATTCACAGCTACCCAAAAACTCACAATGCATCAACTGGCTCTTGCAGCTGTAGCACTTGCTCTTCAGCACGATAATGATAGCAGTGACATTATTCTCGGCGCTCCCTATCTGAATCGACACTCCGAGGAAGACCAAAACGTAGTCGGACTCTTCCTCGAACCTCTTCCAATCCGCGTGCGCTATCCCCAACCCACTGACGGGAATATTGCTGCACATCTGCAACCCGACCCGAAAGACTCATTCGTCCAAGCAGTCCGACGGACCAGCCAAGCAGCGCTGTCCCATGCCATCCCGTGGAATCAGCTGCTCACTTATCTCAACGTGGCAACCTCATTTCCCGATCACCCCCTCTTCGATGCCATGGTATCATTTCACCATGTAGACCAGGCACCTCATTTGGACATCGACGGTCTCCACCACGTGTGTACGGAGACAATAGGAGCAAAGTTCAAGCTTATGGCTGAGTTCACAGTTAGCCGGGATAACGTGTGTACGCTCAGATTGGAATACAGCAATGAAATATTTAGCGAGGAGGATATTGAACTTATAAGAGGATTAGTTTTTACTGCTCTTAACGGCTTGGTAGATGGATTGAATTATATCGATGTGACGAGCCAATTACGGTCAGTCTCGATAGAGAAAAACCGACGCTCAGGACAATAAGTAAACATATCTGATGCGTGCTTACAATTTTGGCAATTCCTGATTGCAATTTATCCTTTTTACTGTAATTGCTTCCGAAATTAGGACTTAGATCAGTTTCGAGGTTGTTTAGTTTTGCCTACAATTTAACCAGAGCAACTTTTGCCTATAGCTGTTTAATATCCTTTTCTTATTCTATCATTTTCCAACTTCTTAGCTGCAAAATATTTAGAAACTTCTCTTCAAACTAATACTTTCATCTTCATAAAAGACCAAACACCTAACCTCTACACTCTCCCTAGCCTGTGCATCTTGCGGCGCATCTGGATGATGGAACGCTGAATGCGCACAAACTACAACAACCAGGATCAAAGCCTCAGAAACACACACGTTCGAGTTGGGGGGGGGGGAACCTACAGTTGCTAACCCCCTTCTTGTTATCCCAAATCTTAATCATCGTCACCTCATGAGATTGTTGTCGCTCAAGAAAATACCATTTCTGCCGTTCCGCGTGCGTGAATGTGGCGGTCTGCCCTCGTGACTCCCATGATCCACGCAGCAGGTCGACTTGGTGCATGTCGGAGGCTTGTGCGGATTGGAAGTCCATGGTTGCGAGCGGCCAGTCTTGCACGGGTTCTGTGAGGGGACGCCAGATGCTGTTCGATATTGTGAGAGAGTAGCCTGTGGTGAGAATAGTAGTAGGCAAGAGACTTACTTTAGCATTTGCACTCGGTTTTTGAGAATGTCGTCGAGGTTCTCGTCCACTGATAAATTTATTTTCAAGCGTCTGAGGGCGCCGGCCTCGGACTGGTCGCAGTGGACCTGTGGGCTTGGTTAGATTTAACTCATCCTATATCAAAGACTAGTACAGTAAGGTGGGCTTACCATCGTCGCAGGTTGTTCTTTCCCATCATCGTTTTCACTTTCGCTGAGTGCGAGCCTCCTCTTTCTCTGTGTATGATCGAATATTATTACTCTCTTTGCGCCAGTAGTTTTCTTGACCAGTTCTTCTATATGTGGATAGTAGATGTTAATGACGTGGTCCTTTTCGTTTCTTCGCAAAGCCTGAATCAACGAATTTTCTATAGGGTCGCTGTAGTATGCAAAGCCATTGATATCGAGATTGAAATCTTGAACACTGGGACGAGCGTCGGTGATGACAATGGGGTAGTCTGCCCATTTGAAGTTCATGCGGTCGAATCCCTCTTCCGGTGCAACGCGGATGTAAGGATTCCCTTGGGCAGAATCCCAGGGTTCGAGGAAGCGCATCTCTGCCACTATCTGCTGATAGGAAGTCTGTCTGGTCCCCCAGACGGGAACAAGTTCGATGGCGCAGGGCCAGGCATTCCGTAGCTGGTAAATTTTCCTGAGTTCCCAGCCGGTTTCTGATGCTAGCGTGCTCCACTGGGATTCATCTCTTTCTTGCCCTCCCACGGCAACCATCATATTCAAATCGCCGTACCTTGACATCCTCCCCATGTAGCCATCTTTCAAGACGGACTCCAATATCACCAGCCGACTTCGAATTCCCTTTTTTATTGCACGTCGAACATTCCTCAGAATAGTCCCCGATTTCTCATCGTCCCAGTCGTGAATCGTCCATTTCATAGTATAAACCTCAAAGGATGGAACACTCTCCATGAAGTTCCCCGCAATCAAATTCCTCTCTGGAATCCTGTCCCCGACATCAGCATAATCCCCACCCTCTCCATGAAAATTCGCCTTCGCCTGCCCAATAACCTTGTCCAAATCCAGAATAGCCCCCCTCATATTCTCATACTTCCTCAGCAGTAGCGCCATCAAGCCCCCACCCCCACCCCCCACATCCAGCACCTCCATATCAGCTACCTCCTCCCAAGGATAATCTGCTAGAATCCCCGGCGCCTGCGCAATGGCCCCTCCACTCAAAGTCCGATGAAACTTCTCCACCCACCCTCTGTCCGTAAAATACTTAAACATACTATCATCCGTGCCATAATTTACCTGCGCCGCCGTTCTCCCCGCGCCTTGCCTACAAGCCTCGGGTAATCCTCGCGCCATATCGTAGAACTCGTTGCCGTACAGTTCGACCCAGTTGTGCCACTGCGTCCAATGAGTTTTCAGGAGCAGCGTCGACACGTGGTTATTGGAATACGTATCGGTGGAGCGGTTGTAAGTGAAGATGCCTTTGTTGCGTAAGGTGCGCATTATTTGGCGCAGGCGAGAGGGGTTAGCTTTGCTGGCTGCTGCTAAGGAGGCGGTGGTTTGTGGGCCTGAAGATTGAAGAATATCGGGGATGTGAAGTTCTACAGCTGTGACGAGGCATTTCGTGTCCATATATCCTAAGTATTTTGTGTCCTATTAGCACAGGATGGAATGTGTACATATCCTTTGCTGTATTGCTGTATACGTACCTAGAAAGTGATCCGCGAGCACCAAGTGGCCCGGCTCAAGTAAAAGCCGTATCTCAGAAAGCAAGTCTAAAGCTTCTGACGCCTTCTCTGAGACGTTTTTGTTTGGTAGGATTTCCGTGTCATGCAGGGCAGCGAGAAGGAGTGGAGCTATGTGTCCGGTTAGGGGCTCCAGGGCTGATTTCAGCGAGTGGATTAGGGAGTCGAGGAGTGCTTCTATTTCCATTTTGAGATACGCTGAAAACTTTTTAAGAGAGCATAATGCTTTGATAGGCATCTTTTGGATTATGTTTGGCGGTTCGGTTATTATTTGATGATACGGCTTGTGCATGTAATTCTCGGTCCCCGGTCCTCGAAGTATTGGAATTCCTCGTCATACAGTACTTCCGGTGCGATCTTACACAAAAACAATATGGTCACGAAAGACTTTTGCTCAATCGCTCTAAGTTGTATTTGACCATCAATATTAGTATCCAAAGGTTGTTTCTTGCAAGAAAAGGCGCCTAGAGTCTAAGAAGGCATTTCCAAACAGCCTATTTCGCCTCCTCAACTATCTTCTTCACCTCCTCGTCCAAGTCCTCTTTAGGAAGTCCCAAAAGCCCATTAGCTAATTTTTCCTCCGTCGCAAAATCAGCCCCAAGTCCACCTTTAAAACTCGCAGCGAGCACCAGCTGCCCCGCCTTCGCGAAATTCCCCGTCTTCAAGCCCGTCATGGCATCCTTGATCTGCTCTCCCGTCTCTACTTTTGTTACCTCCCACTCCGCGCCGGTGTTCCTTTGGAGAGAGGAGAGGATGTCTTTCATGCTCGTCTCAAAAGATGAAATGTATAGGTATTGATTCTTGGTCTCTTCTGGGCGCTCTAGTACAGCCTCTACAGCTTTCGCCACGGTGCTGCGCGTGGTGGTAGAGAAGCGTGCTGTGCCGTCGTCCCAGATGGTGGCTTTGTGGGCTTTAAGATCATATCCCAAGAATCCTGAGGCCAGTCCCCTGTTTCTGTCTATCAGATTCCATTTTTCAAAAAATTAAAATTAAAAATTGTTGAGTCTACGCACAAGTCAAAGAAGATTCCGGTTGCCAGGGCGGTCCAGGTGAGGCCTGTGGATTCTTTCGAGCGCAGATAATCAACAAGCGCTGCTTTGCCTGCCATCATAGAAGCCAAGCCCACAGCACCCTTGTTCTGGGTGTTACTGCCAAACTCACTTGGTACGAACCTCTTCACGCCGGCCTTGATAGCTGCATCGACGATGCCGTTTGGATTTGTCAGGCCATGACCTGTGGTAAGAATAACAGCGTCCTGGTCTTTGAAGGCGGAGACCATTTCCTCTTGGGTGTAGGCATCGGAAACACGGACGACACTGACGCTCGGGTCAAAGACACTGTTGGAGGAAGCGCGAGAGATGACCGTGAGCTTGAAGGCGGGGTTGCTGGCGAGTGCGCTGAGGACGTAGGTTCCTAGGTTACCGGTCCTGCCGGTGCGGGTAGATGCCTGTTCAATACGCTGTTAGATACGTTTTGAAGGGCTTGGGGATGCGAAGGAACGCACGCCCACTAAGACTATGTTTTTTAGCACCATGGCGGTTGGAGTGGAGAGTTTGGATTGGGAGTGAAGGCTTAGAATTACGAGACGTTACAAAGTGTGGACGGAGAGCTCCCGCAGCTGTAGCTTTCCCAGTGGTATCGTTGTCGGACCGCCGGGCGTTACTGTATCTTCGGTGCAATCGGGTGCCGAATCTCGAGGGAGAGGGCACGGAGGGGCACTGAGGGGCAGGTACATAGGAAGCCGATGCGTGACACCTGACTTTTTCTTGAATGGGCTCGATTCAATCGTCACATCGCCAGCCTATCTCTAAGAAAACAATGACTTCTCAAGAGGAGCCCTTTTCTCCCAAGCAAGCATCTCCTAAAAATGCTGACCTCTACGCCGAAATTGTTGGAGATTCCACTTCTAACCTCGCTAAACACTTCCTCACTCTCATTCCCCCATTCGAGTCTTCAGCCACCAGTAAGAAACATTAGTCTCCTCAGGCATTTTTATCCACTATAAACTTGAAAGGCACCATCTGGCCGAAAAGATAAACAGAGAACAGCAATCTACTATCGTGAAGTCCTGACTCTAACTTAGACTGTACAGTCCACGACAATGGCTGCGGTAACGGCGAAGTATCCTCCCAAATAATGGCAACCTCTCCACCCGCCTCCATTACTATTCACGCAACAGACATGGACCCCACCATGCTCGCCAACTGTGCATCTCTTGCCTCCTCCAAGAACTGGCCCATAACTACCTCCTCCATGCCCGCTCAAGCCCTCGCCTTCGCCTCGAACACCTTCACCCACTCTCTCACGAACCTCCTCATTTTCCACACCCCGAACGACGGCCTGGATTGTGCTTCTGAGATATACCGCACCTTAAAGCCAGACGGCGTAGCGATTTTGACAACCTTTAAAGAGATTCCCCATCAGGAGGTTATAAAAAGTGTCCATAGAAAGTTGAGGGGCCCTGACATCCCCCTGCCCCATGGCATGCCTGATCACTGGTATCAGGCCGAGCATCTGAAGAGTGTGTTGGTAAAAGGCGGCTTTGAATCGGACAAGATTATCCTTAGCGCGTCGGATGTGTTTACGCAGGTGACAGATCTTAGGCCTTGGGTACAGATACTGTGGAGTTATGTGGGGGCACCGGCAAGTGGGTGGACGCGGAAGGACGAGAAGGATTGGGATAAGGCTGTGGACATGATTGTCGAGGAGTTGGAAAAGTCAGAGACTTACGAGAGGAAGAAGGATGGGAAGGGAGGTGTTTTGAAGATGTTGGCTAATGTTGCTGTGGCGAGGAAGTAGGGGGAAGCACTGGAGAAGAGAAAAGCAAAGAAAGAACGGACAGTGGTAACTTGATACGGTGCTCGTATATTAGGCATCTTATCGTTATTTTCTTCATGACCAAAGCTTTGAACCGCTTGGGTGTAGTGAGCGTCTCGCACGTAACATTTTCTAGCAATTACGAGCTAGTGCGGACTCATCGTACCTTTAGTATCCCTGGAGTAAAATCTCGCGATCCACAAACATTCATTACCACTAAAACGAAGCTCGTGGAGCAGTTTTGGAGCCATGTGACATTCCTAACCCTAACGATGCTCGGAGCCCTTACTTCCTACCAAGTCCCACAATCGCCGTACCCACCAAACGCGAAGGCTCAGTCGGGTGCTTCAATTTAACATACTCCACCATCAAGTCCCGCGTCTTCTCCAGCTCCGCCTGTGTCATATCGCCCGTCATCCTGCTCATACCCGGGAACTGCGACAGGATAAAGCGGGCCACCTCATCGTATGTCTCGAAGGGCATGTATGCCTCCACTGTATGAACTTCAACGTCCTTGAAGCCCGTTGCCTCGAGCTCTCTGCGCACGCCCTCAACGGTTCGCCAGGTAGGTGGCATCTGCGGCATGCCTTTCTCCGGACGTACCTTTGCGGGAAACCCCATGAGTTCCATCCATTCACTACTGTGCCAGGAGCTGGTTTCGAACACGCCACCGCCGTTTTTGGCGGTAAGCACACGGTGAATTTCTTTCAGGGCAGTGCGGGCTTGCGGGACCATGAACAGCACGAAACCCGAAAGAGCGTGGCTGACTGATGCATCTGGGAAAGCAGACAGATCGGTTGCATCTTGCTGGAGGGTTTCGACCTTGTTCCAGAGCTGATCTCCTTTCTCAATTTCCTCTGCCTTGCGCTTTTGTACCTGCTCGATCATGCCCGGGCTCAGGTCTGAGGCGATGAGACGAGAGGAGGACGGGAGATCTGCGCCGTGGGCTTTGAGGATCTCGCTGGTGATTTGGCCGGGGCCACAGCCAATGTCGACGATGGTGAGGGCGGAGGCAAAGGGGTAGAGTGTGTTTGCTACTTTGACCATGTCGGCAGCGGGGGCAATGCCAGGGCCATCACGGGCCAGCTTGAGGAAGGAGGGGGCAAACTTGGACCACTCATCCTTGTCGGCTCCTGGGGCAGGTCAGCAACGTGAAAACAATTCCAGGTTAAGAAGGAATTCAAGTAGGATTCTGAGAGGAGGGGGAGCTAAGAGGTGTTGGAATATGCATATGGAACAGAACATACCGATGTCTTTGACAGACATTGTGTTGGTATTCTTACCAGTAGCTGCCTTCCGTGAGCTGAGGTGAGGAAGGTGAAGACGAAGACGAAGACGAAGACGGATAACAGAAGAGGAGGAGAAAGGGAAGCTCAGCAAGAGGTTGGGAAAGGGAATTGTGACGTTGTGCGGCCGTCCTTGACAGCCGTGTTGGTTGGAGGAGGAGTAGGAGACTGCGGGGCGTGCGTAGTGGCAGAGGAGTACTACCAGTAATAGTAGTATGGTACCATACCTCTCTGTAAAGAACCTAGACCCAGGCGAAAGGCGAAAGAAAGGGAGCGTTGCTTGAGAATTACTTTAGTATTAGGAGCTCATCAGCATGAGGAGGAGTGTTTGCAACCCAGACAGGCAACGACGCCGGACGATGCCTAGTTACTAGTTACCGTCGATTCGGCTCTACTTAACTGCCACCGGTTCGCGTCCCGGCCCGTACAGCGCTACTATGGCAGCTGCACGCGACTGGCTACAGTAGAGCTAGAAATAGCGTAGTGCAATGGCGTAGCAGATCGAAGAAAAGAAATCTATCATACTACTATATAGGAAGGTATTGCCTCACTAGCCAATAAAACATCGACCTATACGTCTCCTCTATATATCATAAATCAAGAAATATTCGCTATAAATAACTAATTCATAATAAACTAAAAATTTTCACGAATATAAATTTTAATTGAATTATAAATCACTAATTTTGATTCTAGATTTTTTTAAAAAAAATATATATACAATATATTTATTAATAAATCTTTTAGATTTGTAAACGATTTTAAAATTTTAAAATATATTTATTTATTTTTATTCCAAAAAAAATTATTATATTTAAATTATATTAAAGATATATTTTTTATATAAAAAACTATGACATTTATTTAAAAATTCTACAGAATTTACAGATTTATCATAAATTAAATTCGTAAATTAGACGTATTATTATAAATACGAATAATAATTTTAAGAGGCTGATTTATTCAATTTATTGCGGAGATGTATCGACTCAGCCACATGATCATCCGGGCGCCATTGACGATCCATTCGGGGCCCGGAGCAAAAGGCTTCTTCGGTCCATTACTCGGTATTCCTGCACCTGAACCTGCATCTGCACCTGCACCAAACTGTTTTCTCTGCTACGTATTCGTAGCTGCACCCCCGTACTCGCCCACACTAAGGATCCGGCCGCAGCAAGTGCCGCCTGCTAGCATGCAGTAAAGTAAGTATTGCCCACGGCACACTTACCGTGGTAGGTAACCCCCAAAACATTTATAGCACGAACATGAGCACCAACAGATGCCTGTCAGATCCGGCTGAATTGAAACGGACATGGACAACGATGCAATACTGTACTGTACGCAGATCCTAGTACCCCATGCAGTCAGGAGTTAGGGGGCAAAGCAGATCTTACTGCAGATACTTAATACCACTTCGTGCCCGGGCTACAACATCAGCCCAGCCTCGTCGTTATCATAAGCTTAGACATGACATGACAAGACAAGACAAGAGTCTGGACTGAACTGCGCTGCACTCTGCGACGATACACCTGCGTCCATTGTACACTCTTTTCTTCCTAAACCTTCACCCAGGTCTAGCTCCGCCAAACGTACACGCAATGGCCCCCCAACCAGTCGATCCCACCAAGGTGCCCGCCGCCAAGCCACCGCCAGGCCACAAGCCAGACTACAGCAGCCCAGAGAACCAGGCTACGTTGTACATCACTGTCAGCTCGATACTGATCGCCCTCACTACCCTCTTCGTTGTTCTCAAGCTGTACATGAGGCTCCTCGTCCAGCGCAATCCGGGATGGGATGATGGTATGTGGAAAATCCATTGTGACTTCAAGAACCTCTTGCTAACTCAACAGCTTGCACGGTACTCGCCTTGGTACATATCAATCGTTAACTCTGTGACTTCGGGTGTTTTTATCTAATTCTGTATTACAGATCGGCCAGATCGGGTACACCGCGGTTGTAGACTGGAGTGAGTGCTGTATTCGCCGACGAGAAAGCATTGCTGACTTCTTTAGATATGGTCCATGGAGCAGGTAGACACATGTACGATGTACATCTCTCGACTTTCCTCAAGGAGATCTCGGTATGTTTAAACTGTAAAACAGCACTCTACAAGTCCCTGATATCAATCCCAGCTGGCCCGCGATATTGCTATCATCCAGCAACCAACCCTGCTTTTCACGAAACTTGCACTTCTTGGGCTCTTCTATCGTCTCTTCTCACCCAAGAAGGTGGTAAAGTATGCTATCCTCGCAGGCATAGCCTTCGTCACCATCTTCTACACAATAATGCTGTTCCTCTTCATCTTCATCAAGGCTCCAACCGCCACCATTCTCGTCAACAAGGTTTTGGGAATCGTCAACCTGGCCACCGACCTCTACATCCTTGTCCTTCCAATGATTGCCATTTCTTCCCTACACATGTCACTCCGGAGAAAGATAGGAGTCGCAGCCGTTTTCGCATCTGGTCTACTGTGAGTCAAATCCATTATCTGGGCGAGAAACATTATCTGACAAGTTCTTCAAAGTGCCTGTGCCATGAGCATTATCAGCATCGTCTACCGCTTCCAAGTAACTACCACAACCACTGACTTAACCTGGGACTTTGTCAACAAGTTCATTGTCCTGTGAGCTTCCCTCCTTGTCACTCCTTTCATAACTGACTCCCCACTCAGCACTGTCGAAATCGATGTCGGAATCATGTGCGGGTGCATGCCTGTCTTCCCCGCTCTCGTCCACAAATCCAAAGTCGGGCAATGGTGGACCTCAGTCTACAAATCTATCCAGTCGCGCCTTCTTCGCACCAGTAGCAGCAAATCAACGAAAGGGTCAACAAGCGATTATCAGAGCAATGGGGCGCGCGCGAAGATGGAAAATTACCATGAGTTACAGGAGAATCGCAGTCAGAGGAAGCTAGTTGATCACGAGGTGCGCTCGAAGGTAGAGTCGCTGAATCATAGCATGTCGTAAGCAGCGGGCATTTGATCGGATTCGTAGTAGTATGTACTGGCTGGTCGATTTCGAAACCCTATACTTTGCTGTTACTTCCTTTGATGGCGAGTTTCAATGTACGATTAGCTTCTGTCCATTATAATCATCACATAACGGATCTCTCTACATCCTCATTGGCGCAAGGAGTCGGGTGCATCCTCTTTCTCTCTATAATTTTGACCGCCGTCTCGAAGTGTTGGCCTTTCGGTAGCCGAGGCTTTTTTATATAATCCGCTTTCCTCTTATATTTTCCTCCACAAAACCATTCCGCAAAAATGTCTTCCCCTACCAGGATTCTCGAACTGGCCACTATTATCAGCACCAACACCTCACTCATACAGACCCACCTCGAAACACACAAGCTCCCCACCCCCTCATTTACACCCGTCCTGATCCCTGGGACCTGTACCCTCTCATCGGACTTCTCCAATGACTTACCACTACAACTAAACGCCGCGCGCGATGCAGTCCTCGACGCCACATCCGAGCTACAGAACCTCTTGTTGCCCCCTTTAGATCTTATGTATCACAACTTCAATGTTTGTCTTCCCATACATTCATCCTCATCAAATCCAAAATTCAATCTATCATTGGATTATTAAACACTAACATAAAACCAGCACAGCGGCCTAGTAGCCCTACAAGCAATCCAGCGCTTCAATATTCCCAAGCTTGTTCCACTAACAAAAATTGGGACCACCTTCGCGAAAATCGCAATAGCAATCAATCTGAGGGAAATAGATGTGAGGAGGTTGTTGCGCTACGCAATGACTTTCCACGTCTTTCAAGAACCGCACCCAGGGAGCGTGACGCATACAACAGCAAGCGCAGCGCTCACCAACAAGAGCATGAACGACTGGGCTGCCTCTGTTTGCAACGACGTCTGGCCCGCCGCTCAACGAACCGTCGACGCGCTGCAAAAATGGCCCGCATCCCAAGACCCCTCACACACTGGCTTCTGCCTCGCTACTAACAGCACAGAACCCATGTACAAACAACTATCCTCATCCCCAGAAAAAGCACAAAGATTCGCCGGCATGATGGACGCGTATACAGCCGCCCACCCACACGAAACCGCGCACCTGCTTGCGGGATTTGAGTGGGGGGGTGTGCGGAGCGTTGTAGACATTGGCGGTTCTCATGGCCACATCTCATTTCTGCTCGCTCGCTCTTTCCCTTCTCTGAAACTTATCATCCAAGATCTCCCCTCCGTCATCGCTCAAGTAAATGTTCCTGATGAGTTGAAAGATAGGGTCAGTGTGAAGGGAGCGGATTTTTTCGAAGACCAGGATACGAGCTCCGATGTGTATTATTTGCGCTGGGTGCTGCATAATTGGGGGGATAAGGATGCGGTGCGGATTTTGAGGGCGTTGATACCGGCTCTGGAAAAGGGGTTTCCGCACGCCCCTGCGAAAGTTGTCATCCATGATGATGTGATGCCTGAGCTAGGGGGTGGAAAGGAGGTTGCTGTTTGGAGAGAGAGAGCGCTAAGGTACGTTTGGCGTTGAACTAATTTCTGTTGGAGGGGGAGGATTGTGGGTGAGTGCTGATGTGTTAAAATAGGAGTGCGGACCTTTGTATGCTAGAACTGATGAATGCACGGGGAAGGGAGTTGGGGGAGTGGAAGGATTTACTGATGAAAGCTGATGCGAGGTTTCGGTTTGAGGGGTATCGGAGGCCGCAGGGAAGTGATTTGGCGTTCATTGTTATTGGATGGGAAGGTGGCAAGAATTAGGGGAAATGCCATTCATGCGAAGAATGAGTAGCTAATTGCAACTACTTCGTCGCCAGAGTAATAAAAGTTAAATAAGCATCAAGTTGTCAATCTCCTCTGTGATTTATGAATAGTAATCACCTCTTAGGTGCTTATTAAGTCATGAAACACCTAGTCTCTCGCCGCTTTTCTCACTCTCGCCGCACCTCGCACTTACTTTTTCTCACCTACTCTTCATACATAACCTCCACCACCTCACCTCTACTCACCCTCTGTGCGGGTTCTATCCTGGTAGTATTGTTAAGATCGTTATCTCCTGGGGAGTGGATTCAGAGGGAGATATAACAGGTCCCGAATGATTGGAATAGGCTCCCTATTACAGAATCGCTCAACGCCCCACTTCCCCTCGGGCTCAACTAATACTATAACATATTATTTAAATAAATACTTTATTCGGTTGTTACAGCCCTTGGATTCTTGAACCTTTTTTTTCTCATCCTCTTTTCACAGTTCATCTTTTTCAAAAGCAGTCTATTCTCGAACATCCTCTTTCCTCGGTGTTTTAGCTTCTATGCTTTCATTAGATTTTTACTCTACTTAGAGAGCTTCCTTACCTAGTTCTTTCTTTGCTTTATCTTCACAGCCCTAGGATCCTTCGTAGTTGAGAATATATATTATAAGTAAGAAGAAGACACACGAGGAAAACGTAAAGAGGGCTCGAGAAAAAAGATTCAATGATATCATCCTGAAGGAAATCCTGGGCCATGAATGGAGGAGCTGCGACTACGAGCACGCGAGGGAAATGAAAATTTACAGGAGAGAGAAAACGAAATTTACTATTGGACATCACCATTCAGGCAAGCTAGTGGTTTCGTAACCTATATCAGAGTGTCCTTTAAGTAATTATATCCAAGTATTTCCAATTTTGGCTGTGCCTATGCCCGATGATTACATTTTCATCAGTCAAGTCTCTGACTTCATCTTCATCATCATTAATGATCACTTCGCACATGCCGACCTTGTGGAAGACATTCCTGCCCGTTCCTTGTTTATTAGCCAAGACTACCAACAACTGCTTAGATCTTGCTGCAATAATTAAACCAGTATACTCCTGGGACGTCAACGGCGTTAAGTCCTTGAATACAGCAGAGTAGTTAACCCCTCCAGCTTCCAAGCTTCCCCACGTGTTACGATTATTCGAAGTTCTTGAGCCTGTCCTGATTATAACCTGAGGGAGTGAAACCTCGCAGCCGTAGGTAGCCAGCCTCACTGGTACGGGTGTCATTTGCCAGTCAGCCAAACTTGGAACCCGAGTACCGGTCGGGTCTGGTGCCCAACACATGCCCTGCTCGCCGCAAATCTGATCTGAAGTCATGACATCTGACTTCACAAGCCCCCATTGGCAACACCTTCTCATCAATTCTGCCCATCCAATACTATACTCCACTGTCACCTTCTCATTTTGGTCCAGCAGAGCCAACATGCCGTAGACGAGATCCTCTTCCTTTGTGCACCGCCTCCCTTTGGCCCGCTTCCAGGTTGCTCCTAGCGAGAGTTTAGCTAGTTCCGGTGATGATAAGGTGTAGTTAGAAGACCCGAGTCCATCAACTCCTGGCACAGGTTCCAATAATCTGCGCTCAAAGCCCCCAGGACGAAGCTCGATGGTATACCACGGTGCCCAACTAAGGCAAAGAGAGCCTTGTGCCTGCCGCATAGCCTGTCCCCACGATCCGAGCATATACCCCTCAACAAGCCCGCTCCCGGTTGCGACTAAAATTCTGGTCGCTAACAAAAATTCTTGAAGTGTCCACACCCTGCCGGCCCACGTTGTTGCCATAAGGTAGGAGCGCAATTTCTCGCTAGCCTTAGACAAGGCTTTCAACGTCCACACAGCCTTCACGTCCTCCAGCGAGACATCATTCATAGTCTTTGACGCCATTTCACGATCGTATATAACTGTAGTCGCGGCATTTTTATAGTATCCAGCCATAAGTGGGATCTCCTCTGCCCTCTCCTTCTCAGTTCTCATACAGAGCCGGTCCACCCACCAGTATCGGATTGCAAGCTCTGCGCTGAGTTTCTGCAGTGTTGATATTGTCGTCTTCTCGCTGTGCTGGGCCCACACGTACGATAGAGCCGCGTACTCTATCTTAGAAGTATAGGGAACAGTCGCACCGATTTCTACGTCAAAGACGTTCTTGGGGAAAGGTCCCTCTCTTACAGTGTGTTCTCCATCACCTGGTTTTGCGAACTCGTTGTAGTGGTCGATGTCTTTGATCATTTCACCGCCAATCAATATTGTTGGCTCTGTTGATATTTGGGATCGCTGGTACCAGGACACTTTCCATGGCTCTCGCCATGGCTCTGATGTACTACACATCAAGACTCTCGAGCCCTTATGTTGAGTGAGCTTTTCTAACAATATTGTGAGCTCTTCATTGCCTAGAGTGTGCTTTTGCAGCTCAATGGGCCGCCCAGAAACATTGCTGGGCAGGACCCAAGGAATTTGTAACACATTAAAATCGTCTTCGGAATCGCTACTGTATCGTAGCATAGCGTCTGGATCGACCAGGACGGCGTGTCTGCAGCCACAAAATGGCATTTGGCACCATTCCACAATGCCCGTAGTGTTTGTCACCTTACACCCAGACACGTATCGTTGTAGGATATTCTCGTCGGTAGAAGACGCCTCCATAACAATAGCAGCGACCAAGTCCGCCTGTTGAATAGGAGCGTGGATGACTTTCTCGGACATCTCCCACTGAAAATTTTTCTTCTCTCCCTCTGAGATCACTATTGCGTGAAGGTGATTTTTCGCACAAAGGCCTAGAGTAGCACTCTGACAGGACCGCGCACCCTGCATACGTCCATTTACCCACGGCGCCGGGAAAAGCCAACCCGTGAGCGAGACATCGGTGACATGTATTACATCCAGACAGATATCGGTTTCCTCTTCCCCCGGCTTGAATCTGGCTCGAGCCTCTTCCCATCGTTCCCGCAGCTTTTCCTGTCGCTCTTTCTCCCTTGCTTGGCGTCGTTTTTCGCGCATCTCCTCGGCCGACAGCGGAGTCCACGACTTCGCATATCCCGCCATTTTCAAAGGCGGTATCCAGATTTCCTCCACTTGTGTTAGTATTATAAGTTGATGTGTGAAAAAGGCCGAGTAAACGGATGGATAAAGTAATAATCCTTGCAATTCCGGAAAAAGGTTAGAACTACGCCGACTATGTCAGCTGCTATTAAAGTAGGCGAACGAATAAGCGAGGCAATCAACACTTCTTACTTAATCAGAGAGACCCTTGACAAAGGTGACAAGGGACCGAGAATGGCCACCGTCAAAAATCTACAAAAATCTAATATATACATGATGTGGAAACTATAGCCAATTCTAAAGGGGGCCAAAAGAGGACCTCCTCCTAGCAAAACCTGGCTGATATCATCAACATGCTCAGGGTTCAGAGCTTGACTCGAGTTAGAGCATTGGTTGCTCAAGTCGCGAGACGGAGTGGATTTTGATGGCCTCAATTGCCGTCTGAGAGTTGAGAGAAAATACAACGACAAGGGGAAAGAATATGAGGGGTAAAGTATAGTGCAAGAGATCACAACGAAGGATAATTACATCAAATACTACTACAATCTGACAAGTAGCACACGTAAAAAAGCGAACGTAGATCTAGAAATAGTTCCAGTGGGATCCTTGCCAGACCCAAAAAAGACGTTCTCCTAAAGACAAGACGAGAAAAATATATATTCGGGCCCCAAGGGAGCCATAACAAACCCCTACGGATACTAAAATGGCTCTTTGGTGCATGCTCAGGCTAACCCCGCCGCTGTCTATTATAGCTCCCCACTGCTCGCCTGCTCCCCGCTATCGCCATGCCCTTGCTCACCTTAGCTCGCCTAGCATTACTGATAAGGCAGCCTTGCTTACCTTTCCAAACAGAAGCAGATTATATAGGTGAGGGTTAGGGCTAAACAACTAGCTTTTATTATCAAATATTTTGCCCTGACCTCCACGATGCAAATTGGTGGCCACATATAGAACAGACTTGAGTACCAGAATGTCAGTGCAGTTTCAAACATGTACTTCAGACTCTTAAAGATAGACCTTAGAAGGTGGTCACTAATAGGCCCTGGATTTATAGCGAGTTGCTCGCTAAAATTTGAGACTGCAGCACTAACCTGAAGCCGTAAGGGCCTAAAGCTTACTTAATCGCCCAGCTGAATACGCTTCATCTGATCCTCCAACTTCTCCAACTCACACAACACGTCGCGATGAAAAGCAGTCTGCAATCTCAAATCCCCCAAATCTCTCGTATCCTCCCCGAAGTCGCAGAATAAGCACTTCCTCACTATCGTACCGTACGTCTTTCCCAGACCATTTCCAATACTCCACGCGATTCGGTCAGCTGTGCGGAAGTCCGTAGTTTGGTCTTTTTGCCCGTTGACGAGATCTGAGTCTTCTCGTAGGCTGCGGAATGGGACTTGGTAAGCTAGTTCGATGAGTATTATGCCGAGGCCGAAGAGATAAGGGTTGCCGGTTAGTGCGCGGGGGAATATCGTGTTTGTGGGAAGGGTGGATGATGAGGGGTCTTGCACGCGAACGTTTAGGTGAGGGGACCTAGGATAAGGCCAAGTCAGAAATTAGGTATTTGGGAGCGTTTCAGGAATGGGAGAAGAAACATTTGCTGCTGTGAGCAAATACATGGAGGACTGGAAGTCAGGCGAGACTTGGCGGAAGTGTCAATCACGAATGGGACGCCCTCTTATCACTTACATGAGGATGAGACGTTGGTGGGACTCGTTGATGCCGAAGAATATAACATCCTCGCTACGCCAGGAGCTTTTCATGAGGGGCGTGGTATGAAATCTGTGGGCATATCAGTGCGTGGTTTCACGTGAGCTTTCTGAATGATCAAGGAGGCGAGCTCTTGGCACCGCTTGCAAGAGTAAAGCCTGACTTACTGGAGGACTGCCAATGCGAGTTGGCGGGCGAGTTTGAGGCTCTCACATTCAAGGAGTTTTCCCGCGTAGCTACGGTGGGATACGAGGTCTATGAGGTGAGCAAGGGAGGTGGCCTTGGAGGGCTGGGTAGTGACAACGTTAGAGTCCGAGAAAACGCGATGTTTG
>Ga0247778_1000555_pt1 | contig 40943 bp, 44 predicted proteins | sample UWRJL049202B5_FD_179939 | JGI IMG/M metagenome (GOLD analysis project Ga0247778, IMG submission 179939) | Plant litter microbial communities from Arlington Agricultural Research Station in Wisconsin, United States - UWRJ-L049-202B-5 | ecosystem: Environmental > Terrestrial > Plant litter >...
AGTACTAAGGATTGAAGGGAGGCTCTAATAGCTGCTCGCTTCCTAATCGGGTCTAGCGTCCACCTCACGTGCAGTTAGGCACGTGCACAACGGCGCATGATCCTACTGTCACGACAGTTCGGGTCATTAGCTTGGATGGTGCTTCAAATGATGAAAAGACATGGAAGTCATGGTGTAATTGGCTGATCTTGCTATATGTTCTACCAGCTGCAAAGAATTTTTGCAATTGTTAGAATGACATGACCAATTTGGCATTCAGAAAACTTTCGGAGAGTGGACACCTCTGTCATCCGTGTGCTTTTTTAGCTAGCTTTAGGTTGTTGCTTTTTGGATCGCCTTTATAGAAGTTTTTGCCTAAAGTCTGAGACGTAATCATTTCACGGCCATTGATGTTGTTAGCCAAGAAGCTGCCTTCGTCAACTTTGTTTGGTTCCACTGGATCACTTTGCCCTCCGACCAAACGTGCCCAGAATACTGCTAACTTGCAACATTGAGACGAGACTGAAAATGTCAAGGTCAGCAAGCTAGAGAGCTGCTGACACGAGCCAAAGCTAGCTATTCGTTCCAATTCCGATAGTAGCTCATCCTTCGGTAGCATGGCTTGGCACAGCCCTCGGCGCTCACGTCCCGCTGCGGTGGCGGTGCTGACCCTGTAATCCCACACACATGTATAAATAAGAAACAATCGCCAAGTCTCTTCAGAGATATGCAAACACGGAGGTGGCTCGATTTTGGCAGTCAAAGGTCTCTTTCAAATCTTCAAAAATGTGCTAGTGTTTCGACTCCATCAGGCCGAAGGGCCGGGGTCCAGATCGTGAAGAGACCGCAATCACTCCTATACACGCGTCGGTCTGCCTTTCCAAGTCTAATTTGCCTGCTAACAAACGTCTGTAGAAGTGCAATAGCGCACCGCGCTCAAAGAACGAAAGTGCCCCTGACGCACGACCAACAGCTCAGGGTTTCGCAGGGCCTTGGTAAAGGAGCCAAGGACCCGGACGAGCGATGGAGATTTGAATACTTGGGGCAAAATCCATCGGGAAGAAGGCTGTGAAATATATAGGAGCGCCGGACAGCGACTGCGTGATCCAAGGCGTATTTGAGGAGAATTGGTTCCACGGTGTGCTTGCAACGGCCTGGTTGGCGGGATTCTGAGCCCTCTTCCGTCATTATTGTTTGGTTTTTCTGCTTCAGTGGTCGAGATGGACATAGTTGTCCAAGAGTCATTCGGAGAACGAAGTATATGGATGTAGGTGAGAACTCGGAGCTGTGGCGTGGACGCGACGCCACTGAAGCGCGTGGATTTGCGGGGGTGACTAAGCTGTCACAATTTGATAAATACTTTAACGTCATGCATTTAGACGCGACAAAAGCTACAGAGAACTTCCAGTGAAGTTATTCTGCTGTAATTTGACTGGGGAGATTTGTCATCCATGGGGTGTCTCGATCGAGGCCACAGATTCAGAGGTGCATCAAAATCTCACGACGCGTCGTCATTCTTTCTAGCTCAAGGCCTCAAAACAAGATGGGAAGAACCATAGTACATTAAATTATAAAACGTCAAAGAGAAGTCTCAAGCCTATCTGGCATAACTCAAAGTTGAGGAGCTTGTCCAAGATTCCACAAATATTATGCTGCGCGTCCGCCATGTTGCTCACAACCCAATCCAACGACGCCTGCTTTCTTTGATCGAATTCCCAACCTTACTCCTGCCAAAATAGCCTCCATATGACATATTTCCAGCGACTGAACTATGCATTCTTACAATTTCTAACGATTTCCAGCGAGTTGCTTACTCCTTGTCGAGAGCGACGTGGACTTGGGGGCAGCTCGCGTCCGTCCAAGATCTAGTCAGACAAGCTTGAAGTCTTTCCCGTTTCCAAATCAACGTCCTTGAACTAGCTTGCCATTAGCAAAGGCCTTCCTTTCTCAGTTGCTTGTGAAGCTAGATCGTGTGCTTACAGGGGTCTATCGGCTGCGGTTCTGGAGGTGGGGGGTCGTTCTTCGGCATGGTACCGAGAAAGCCAAGCGGCAGTCAAGTTGATCGATCGGTCAGATCAAGTTTAAAAGAAACTCAGGTTCAATCCAGCCCAGCGGTTTGTGAAAGTGTGGGGGCTGAAAACTCTAAAGTTAGGCGTAGACCCAAGGCAGCTTGAGACTGATATGCGGATAATGGAGTTCGACAGAAATGCCTCTTTGACATCGAATTGGTATGTAACAGAGAGGAAACCTCACAGTCAAGGACAGCCATTTCGCACGTTTTGTATCTCATATTGGATCATACGCGCACAGCGAGCACAGTCTCGAGACACGCGCATCACCACTGTCATGGTGGTCGTTGCCCATTTCTTCTGGCAGTCCTTGCATATAAAGTAGCTGGCGCCTCAGGATTAAGCTCCACACCAATACTCGGAAATATCTTTATGCTCGTCAGTCCGGTGCTCGATGCAAGCACATTTGGGCATCGGTGCGACCAGCCGGCAACTCTTCGACGGCGCCTGCCCACCATTTATTCGGGATATTCAACCTTATTTTTGCCTCGAACGATGAGCCTGGGGATGTTTGAAGTCCAGGCAACCCTGTTCACAACGTTTCAACGGGTCAATACGAAGTCGGATCCCGCCGACGTTCCAGAAGAGGGGCTGCAGCTGGGGCTGCATGAACACCCGGATGATTGGCAGGTTCACCGATTCCTCACGAAAGTCGGGCGTAAAAACGGGAAGTCTATGCCGTGCCGTGCCTGACGTTTTTTGCCGAAATTACTTGCATCCTCGATGTCAATGCATCGTTCTACAAAGAGCGACTATCTGCCACCTTCACGACTAGAATGGTTTGAAACCCAAATTACGCTTATCACTCTCCGTACGCACGCATTACTGTTGTTAAGCCTCGTCATAAACAGGGCCTTGTGCGCGCACAATAGATCCTGCCCGCTTTGGCGGTCAACGGTGAGGACGATGGTGGCAGCTCCTTGCCCTCCCAATTTTTCCACTCCCGTCAATTATTTCCATCCGTTCAACACCCATCTATTCTCCTGCTGTTTCAATCATACGTTCAGGAGTATATTCGTACCTGCATTCACATCATTATTCATTCGGGCGTCTTATTGGTTGCGTCCGGTCCTCCCCGCGTCGTTGTGTTGTCCCTCGATACGTAGAGGGATCCAGTACTGGATGCTGGATATATGTTTTGTAGATCTAATAACATCTGCTATCTCACGTCTAAGGCAAGTAAAACAAGTCCCTGATAGAGGTCCCTCAACTCACGGCATCTACAGCTCCATGCCAGCCACAGCCCCATCCAGCCTATACCTCACAATGCGAACTTAATTGCGCCTTATCCGAGTAATCCGCCTGGCCAGTGACCTCTGGTAACATTCGAATACTTTCACTCTGCTGCACATTTTGCCGTCGCAAGCAGTGTGGGTTTCCAAGCTTCGCCTTGACGAACGAGAACAGCGTCCTGAGACTCTGATTGCAATGCTAGCCAATCACTCGTCATCACATCTACCGGATAATATATCTAAGAGGGACATTGGGATTCCTGATGCGGTCATTGCGGGCTTTCTCGGCTTAGGGTTGGGATATTCAGAATGGCCAGCAGAGGTCAAGAAACGAGGATACGAGTGGTCGCCTGGCCTGGAGAAGGTGATCATCGAGAGGGAGTTGGAATACTTTAGACCAGAGATCCAACTTTTGATGTCGGAGGAGACGATCAAAGTCCATCCATCGGGAGTACGGTCCAATTCTCTTAACACTATATTAAAGCGGCTGAAAGGAGAACCATGGATGGGCCGTCCAGCCGAGCGAGAAGAAAGACTACGTGCTCATAGGCTGCTAGGGAAGGACGCAAAGTATGTTACTCTGTACGAGCACGTCTTTTTTGCCACATCAGATGCTAATGTCGATGGGAGAATCGCAGGCCCCGCTGTCTTCAGAATTACGTAAAAAGGTGGGATGAGGAGACTACTTCCTCAAAATGTTCACCATTTGCAAAAGGTGTGACAGCTACACCATGTACAGGAACGAGCCTGGGTGAACCTTCGAGAAATGCCCCTCTCGCGTTCGACTCGACTATCAGCGGATCTCCTAATATGTGGTCATCCAGTGATAGTTTTGAGCCGGGGCCAAGCTTCACCCAAGGAAATGGATCGGACGCGGATACTCTATCTTCCGTATTCGAATGTGCTCCAGATCTTGAACCTTCACTATCACGTCTGTCGACCCAGCCTAACACACATTCAATGGCAGCCACAAATCTGGATTCTTTGAGGCAAGCTCCAGCCTTTAATCACACTGAAGGCACATATCCATTTTCTGATTATCTCATTGGCGAAGACGATGTGCCCATTTCAACCAACCACAGCCAGTGCCTCTCTGCACCCGAGTCAGACCCCAATGTTTTGAATTGGATGGCGACAAATATAGGTATGACTGTCCCGATTGCATATTAGCTAGTTATCTAACACTTGTTGTGTGTCAAGTATCGGAGACTTTACTTGAATCACCAGACCCAGCAACACGTGGGCCGGGTATAGGAATTCCAGGGGCCTTTCTTGATGCCCGCCGCAGTATCGAAATCGACATGAATTCCTTCTTCGCCACTGATGATCCTGATACTCTGGAGGACGAATCAGCCACAAAGGTCCCGCGCATTGCCTTTGACGGGCAGCACGAGTCCCACTCTGGTTCGTGATTTAGTATCTGATAATTACCATAAGATCTAACTCATATCGACAGGACTGCTAGAAGGCAGCTCACGATCAGTCCTATCTCCACGATCTACTTCCGCGAGCCGCAAACGCAGACGTCGAAGCACACCAGATCTGACCACGGACAGGCCTAATTATGGACACGGCAGTATCAACCACATAGTTACTGATGGCGATACCGTAATGTATGGTAGTGATAGGAGCCTCCAGCCTACAAATTACCCAGTCTCGCAACGGTCATGGACGCAGCTCCCTCCTCCGCCCGAACCACTACCGATACCAACAAAGCCAGTAATGACGCCGCAAACAATGCATGAGATCCGAGCACAGATAAACCTGGCATCAGAATTACAACAAAATGAGTTGGCGTTTGTAAAAAGGCAACATCAAGAGGAGATTGCATATTTGCATAGACAACATCAAAAGAAGATAGAGTCTTCGGTTCGGCTGCTTAACGCAAAGGATGCCGAGATTTCCGAGCTTCAGGAGAAAATGCGAGAACTTCAAAAGTCGACGGAGGAATATGCAGAGATCGCTCGCAATGCCATCAACGATAGAATTATTCTTCAAACGTCGATTTCGAGAAAGAAATCGATTTCTGACCGGGCGCCAACTAGTACAGATGAGAGAGAGAATACCACAAAGCAGGTTCAATTCCCATCTTCAAAGAATCCGCGCCCGCTCAGTCTGACTTTCAGGCCCGCTACCGCCCGCAGAGCGTCTCCCTCGCCGCCTCGGAGAGAAAGACCCCCAAGTTTCGAAAACACGCTAAGCCTTCGACTGCCTGTTACTGAAAACTTTAGCAGTAGGCCGGTTACACCAGATAGTAGTCAAGTCCTGTTGGGAAATTCCATCGTTTCAAATGCGTCTCCCAAATCTGCCGACCGAAGATGTAGGCCAGGCTCGGCTTGCAATAGCCAAAAATCTTCTGCAAACCCTGTTTCTGCGTCTATTCCTTCTAAAACTGCAACCAGGAACAACCTGTCTGGACCCGCAGACAATTCCAGCACATCAGCCAGACGGGGACTTCCGCAATTCGTTCGCCACAAGCTCAGTAACCCGTTTGTTCGTAGACAATATCGCGACGATAGTACCAAAGCAGTTTCGACCGTTCCTGTCCTGCCACCATTCGAGGCTTCTGTTCCACTGAACCGACAGATGGCGGACGTGCTCATCGACGGCGGTAAACGGCTGACGAACGATTCGGGATACGATTCTCTCCGGTCTGAATTTAGCTCTGCTACATCTGCCCCAGATACTTAATGAGTGATGACAAAAGATTCGTTCATTAATGATTTTACGTAATGTATTTTACTCTGTATTCATTTCGCTTCCTTCGTCTTGCATTTAATTTTCTTTCGAGAGGGGGGGATTCTAGGTATAGGAAAGAGCACAGCGGCATGATACCCCTCATATTTGTACTTTACTCAAGTGCATGCTTCAAACTGGAATAGCAGGCATCTTGGATATGAAATAATGTGTTTCCTCAACCAAATGGGCTTTTTGCAAATTTTGGACGGTCGACTTCAGACAGTGCCTTGAGGAGCAACATCAACAGACAACTTCAGAGAAAGGGGTCACTTTCAATGTGTTTTTATAGATTAATTGTAATGTCACGATTTGAAACCGTACTGCTTTTTTCCATCTGGTCTATTTATCTAGAAGGGTGAAATCTTCAACAAGAAATTACAATTTCGCGTGCAATATAAACCTTCATTCAACATCTTGTTTGGAGCGGGTCACCTCCACCTTGTACGCTACATTGCTATCCTTCGGCCCTGCAGGTGTTGCATTTACTTCCTCTGTCATCGGGTCTTGAGAATTCGGAAGCCGAGGGTCACTTTCGATGCCTGGAGGATCGACGAGGTATTAGCTGATTTTCTTCCTCGAGAGACGGGATGGAGGACGGACCTTTTGAGGCATGTCTAATACGAGTGAGAATCGCGGTGAATATTCCGATGATGGTGGCTGCCAGGCCGAAGGAGATGGCGATGACATCCCCGGTAGAGACTAACGGTACAGTAAGTACCAAGTATTTTGGCAAGGCTGTGGTTCCGAGCACCGGGTGATTCAGGGGCTAACGTACGCATTTCGAGTTTGCTTTGTTAGGCTTTCGTATGTAGATAGCCGATAAGTAGTCTTTTTTGAAGGATCAAGAATAATAGGAATCAAAAGCTATTTGAGAGGGTGTAAGCCGAGTGGTAGGCATATTGAAATGAGTTCTTAAGCTCAGGACGATGGCATCTGCATCTTTAGGAGGAGACGGCGAAGACATTTTATTTAGTCGGAATGGTGCAGTACCAGCCGTTGGCATTCTTTTCAATTCATTGAGTGCCGATTGGCAGTACCTGAAAGAGAGAAGATCCATCTTATGCCCATTATCTGGATGTGAAGCCAATGAAAGGGGAAGGAAGTGGACCCCTCCGCAAGTATCCTGCATACACGTCTATATATCCAAGTAAAGCGCAAACAGTGGACTCAGCTGGTCGTTGGTCATAGACAGCCCATTATTTCTTGATTTATCCCAATGATACCATACTATGCCTCCACCTAAGCCCCTGGAAAACTCCACGGGAATTTCTTCCAGGTGGCGTCTTTGTGTCACCACAATGAACAATTTCAAAGGCAGTGGTGGATGGAAGCCGCCTAACTAAGGCTCTGTAACTACCACGCTATGGTCGACCTTTTGTTGAAGAATTTTATAATCAGCCAATCCACTAAGAGATGATTACGTGCCACTCCGGAGAATTGTCAAAAAGATGAGGCTTTTACTATCTCCAACTTTCACTCCTGTGTGTGCCATTGCGGAAACACACAATATCGATTGAATATAGAGCTACCCAAAGCGCCTAGGCCAAATACATCTTTACTAGCACAGAAACAGTGCCCTTCTCTGAATCAAAAGTCTCTCAGCACCTCTACCAAGCAGCTAGTCCCCCGCTTGCTTTACAATCAATCTGGAGATTACTTGAGTCAGATGGGAAGAGCATATATTCCAGACAGTTATAACTTGCTCTCCCACCGTCAGTATTGGTATTCGTACCATCGCCTAGCGAATAAAGTCAGCAATCACTTCCATTTGCGGCGGGACGAAACCAAAAACTCACATGAACCCAAAGTAGCAGTAAACCCCGCTACACAGTCATTGTAATAAGATGTCGAATTGAGATAAACAGCGGCAGGGGTCAACTCCGGATCTCCATTTGTCCACCACTGATTAATAGGACATTCTCCTGTGTCCCACCTTGTTGCCATATAAATCCGGCTAATCGTCCCGATGCCAGTTTGGCCGCCTTTGTCGCCTAGAAGAGTCTTTCCATCGAAGGGAAAGGATTGCCATGTGGCGCAGTTGGCGCCATCTTGTGGGAGGTAAGCAAAGCTTTTGCAGAAGTTAGGGATAGCAGCAGAGGCGGCGACCCGGTTGAATGTTTGCCCAGTGGGGATGAAGGAGGGTGCCGGGGCGTTGGCTGGACGCGCATTATTGCAAACGATGTTTGTGGGTGGGTTCGGGACCGGTGTCAGGGTCGGTATCGTTGCTGATGAGGGACCGACCGTAGATGTTACAAGCTTTATAGCTAAGGATTAGCTCTCATTTTGGGGGGTTTTCGGTAACCATTAAAGGTAAAGAGCAGTGATGACTTACACCGCAATTCTCCGGTGGTGCACCGTCCTGTGCAATTGGGCAATCGAGGTTGAGGTTTGACCCTTGAGGTGAAACAAGTTGTGTGCAAGTACAGTCGGTAGATATGGTCGACGAAGGTGCTGGTGCGACAGCTACACCGGCGATAGAGCCCCAACGGGCTTCAAGCACAGTCGCCATTGCGCCCGAAACTCCAGTATCAAAGACTCCTCCATCCATATGGGTTAGGCCCGTGAAAACTGGAAGAGAGTACGTAGTTGATGACGATGTTGTCATTGAGGTTGCAATGCTCGAAGTAGGCGTGACTTTCTTGGTAGGGTCAATCTGCGCGGCTGGAATCTTGACAATCTGTGGGATGTAGTTGGATAATTTGAACTTCCCGAAACTGATGTACAAGTACACTGATCCGATACTCACGACACCCGTACCTAGAACTGCTAGCGTGGCTGTGTCTCCTTCGGCTGCTATGTAAGCCTTGAGAGCAGTAGAACCGGCCTTGGCAAGATCCCCAAAGATAGCACTGTCAACCTTCGAAGCGAAGAAGTCTAAGAGACAGCTGTCAAAATCGCGTTTCCTGATCTTCTTCTTCGCTGCACTGCAGGCCGCAGTTGCCGCATCGAATATAGGTCCCAGTTGTGCTTCAGCGTCTGGGCTGACAATAAAGCTGATACTGTAGGTAATCATGAATCAGTAACTGGTTTCCTTAAAGCCTAAATCAAGGAAATCCACTTAATAGGATATCTTTATATCCAGAGATGTTGAGTGAATCCTAGCTCACGCTATAGAAAAGAAACACGTGGAAAGTTAGAACTTACTCGCCAATCTGTGTACCATCGTCTCCAGCTGCTGTAGCTGTAATCATGGCAACAGGTGCGGATGCCGTTGTCGTCACGACAGTTGCGCCATCTGTACTAGTAATTGTTTCAACAATAACAGTGTTGACTCCGATCCAACGTGTTGTGGTTTGATCTTGAGTAAAGAATTCTGTTGGGGCACTACTTGGAATACTGAATATTTGAGTCAGTGAAAATTCGTGATAGGGATATGGGACAAAGAATAGTCATTTACAAATCGGCAGGGTTAACGCCAATCTGGCCAGGAGCTGTCGGAACCACTGCCTTCTCTGGTGGTATTGCAGAAACCAAATAGGTCAGGGCTGGTAGGAGCAAAAGAGCTTTGCGATACATTGTGGACTAAAGCAATGGGAAGAGGCAAAGTATGGAATGTGAGAAAGTGAAAGAAATATATTGTGAGTGAATGAATGTCGAGTGCAGATGTTCTTTCAAATTTGCCCTGAAATGTGGGATATTAGACCTTTTATAACTAATCAAATATGAACATGACACTAGAGGTGAGCATGGTTGCTAACAGAAATAGTTTGCAAGCATGTTTTCCAACATCAGCCTCACACTGAATTATAACAGTTTGATGCGGTGCTATTTCTGGTAAATATTCTCTTTCATTGATCTATTTTCTGAACCAGCCTGAAAGATGCTTCCGTGTTGTAGCGTGTCCAATAACTCTTAGGCGAAGTTATAACTCGCAGTCAAGCCAGCTTGAAGGAAACCTAGAAATAGATTCGGGTGCAAATCTAGCCGCTGGCGCCGTACACGCGTCAGGCGGATGCTGAACGCGGCCAAAGCAGCAGCTGACCCAACAGTCAGGTTCTACAAATAAACGTATCCTCTAGCCGCCAGTCCAACAACCAACTGACTTGAAAAATAAGCTCCCAAAATAAACGTAAGAACCTAATGATTTTTCCAACCGCTAGTCAAATTCCCTTTCTCAAGCGAGCCAATAATTCTCAACTGTACTGTACCCAACGGTATCCAACTGTATCCAACCCCCACCTAGCTGACACCCATATTCAGTAGTTCAAGTATCTACGTAAGTAAGAACCATCTCAAAACTCTCAAAGGAATGAGAATCATGAGGTTTGATTTAACAGTGCCCCATTACTGCATTTCATGGAGATTTAAAAATAACAAAACAGGGGGTTTCATCCTTTCTCTCGAATACTTCGGTCACATGGTATTGCGGGATTTGGGATATCTTTTCATACATATATCACTTACCAGCACTTGTAAAACTGTTACATGTGCTATTAATTCCAAAAGTTTTCTAACACTCCCGACTAATTCCATCCATTGAACAAGTTAGCATCAAGAAAACAGGTTTATATCACTCGACTCTCAACCATGCGTAACAACTTCCCACATACCACGGGTCTCATGATGTTAGCCCTGAGTTTAATCTGTTCTTCAGTGACAGCAGCTCTTACCGATATCTTCACACTGACACCCGGGTCCACCGAGGGAGGCTGTGACGAATATGCAGGCGTTCTCTCGGGTTACTGGGACGAGGCCGTGAAAATAATTGCCGCCGCACAAGCAGCATTTGATGGCTTCGATGATGGACCTACGGAGATCCCAAAAATCGGAAGCATGTTCATGGGACTTAGCCTTTTCGAAATGATGGATGAATTCATGCTGGATCCTAACTCTGGGACTGCTTTGCAAAACATTCAAGGCAAGTATCTTTCCCCCCAAAGGTCAAGTAAACACGTATGCCAGTCTAGAAGCTAACAAATCGAGTTGCCTTAAAGATGGATTGAAAGCTATTAAGCAAATCTCTACAAACACATTTCCTAATCAGAAGAAAATTCAAATGTTTTGTGGAAGTGATCATTGGAAGGAGATGAAACTTACGGACAAAGGTGAGTTTCGTACTGTTTTCCCTTTTCAAATTCCTTTTTAGTTACATCTTTGTCGTGATAATATCTAACCTAAGTCAACCTACAGCATGGATACCAGACAATACTGGGAAAATGTCGCAATCACAGACCGTAACGATGGCAGAGGCAACGGCAAACGAGCCTTTCTTTGCCGATTATAAAGCAGGTTCGTTCACGCGCCCTTGCAGTATACTTTGTCAATTGTCATCTCGGGTATACATGTATACATACCCAATGCTAACAAGTATTATAGGGACTGTAAGCAATCGCTCTCCATGATTCAGATACTAAATAGGGGAATTTAAAGCGTTATCCGAGATCTTGCTAAACATATCACCAGACCCACGTATATTACTCTCAAGTGATCTCACAATACGACATATCAGACGGCTCCAACGGCGGATCAGGCGGATATTGCGACAAGGCTGGTTCTATTGCATTAAGTAGTTCCAACAACAACATCCCAACTATGACACTCTGCCCAACGGGATATTTCAAGAGGGCGGCATGCTCAGCGACACTCGACACAAACCAAGGACTGGGGACCTATCTGCAGAATCTCGAACCCTTCTCGCTGACCCTAATTCACGAACTTTTCCACATAATTGACGACACATATCCCGATTTAAACGCCTATACTGTCCCAGAGTCTATACCAGCTACAAATGCTGATACTGGAGCTCCAAACCCAGACTGGCCTGGGAACCCAGCAAACTTTGTTAAGCAAAACGACCAAGCGGGTAAGCAAATTTGAATATCCATCTCAATTTAATATGAAGTAATTCTTTTGTAGACAAAGTATTGGACTGCCATCTCCTCGCCTTAGGTAAGATAAAGATCCAGAAGACACTTCCTCGACAACCAAACTTACAAAGCTAACACTTTTCAAAAGCTCAACCCCAAGGAACTACCATTTCGAAAAACCCCCAAAATCTTGCGTGGGCTGCTGTAGCTGTATACTTGTCGCAGAATGGAGCAAAGTTGGATTACTCGACTGGTATCTCGAGGCCACTAGCTTCTGAGCTAGGAAAGGTATCCCCAGGACCGCCGCCAACAACTACAAAGGAGAGAGGCCTGACGAAGAAATGGCTTCCTCGTCGATTCTTTGCATGAAATGTGTGCTTTGCAGAGTTCGGTTCCAAGAATGATGGCTAAGGTGAGATTCAGGGGTGGGAGTGAACGGATTTGGGGATTGGTCGAGTGTTTTATTTGTGGATTCTGCTTCTGTACAGTATGATCTTGTATTGGCGTCTTATGTTTGATCGGAGTCCTTCAAGGTGGTGACTTGGAGTTTCATATTCGACTCGTGAAATGCGCGGGCTAAATCTCGAGGGTAGTCCCACTCAACCATGTCGTTATTCTGAGTCTGTCCGCCATCTGCTTGAACTTTCATCTTTGGGCTGATACGAATATGTGATAATCGAGGAAGTTTCGTCTTCTTTTGATGTGACAATTCTAGGAGCCAATGCCAGTCTTTCTCTTCTTTGAAGAGATTAGCAATCAAAGACGTGCCTTGAATATTGAACTCCATCTAAAAGGATGACATGAGTACGTGGTAATTTGGAGGTATTTTCAGGCTACTCACTATGAGCTTTTCCAACGAAGTTGGCAGCCTCTCGTACAGAGGAGTTGGGACGAGATCTCCAGGTTCCAATGGCGATAGAACAACCTCGCCAGAGACATCCAAGACCTTCAGCACCTGGAGATAGGAGAGATCTAAGGGGTGTGATTGTTGGATACCAAACCACCAATGCATCGAAAGCCGGAGTTCGAGAAGAGTTGCGCTTAGCGGCTGCAATAGTCGAGCGACAGAATCTGCTAATACCTGACGGTAAGGACGATAAAAGACTTCTCGGCCATCGAATTCCCAGGTGAGTTTTATTAGATGTGGATGTTTTTGAAAAATAAATCTAGTAAATTCTTCTGTTGGTGGTGAAGTGACCACAAGCCTGAGCTCTTTTAGGTTACATAGTCGGGTTGAATTGAGCTTGCGAACTTCTATCCCCTTGGATTTCGTCTCGTCGAATCTCATTATATTCAAACAATTAACTTTTGGAAGGTTAAAAATTTTGGCGACATCGGCAATAGAAAGATAAGCATCATCAATCGTGAGGTTCCGCAGGCATGGCGCAAATGGCGATTGGGGTACGAGCTCCGATGGGTTTGCCACACTCGCTGCTCTAGGCCGATTTGTCCAGCTCGGGGAATTAAAAATAGGCAGCTCCCTTGTCCATGCGCGCAATTTTAGTCTTTCTATAGCTGGAAATCTGGCAAGCAGGCTGAACCGCCTAATGGTGGGCTCAGAAGTGTTTGCACACCATGCGAAGTCTGCAGACCTCATCCACAACGCTCGGGCTGGGTAGCTATCTAGGCTAGAATTGAGACGATTGATTCGCCGAATGCTAGTGCTGTCATCTCCATCAAAGCAGTGAAGCCTGAGTGATGAGTAGAGACTGACGATTGCTGGCTGACTGATGCGCTGACATGTCAGAGCGAGATGACGCAGATCTCCAGGCTCAAGAATATCGTAGTGAGAGAAGATATGAAGGAGGATCTCGTCCGGGAAGTCAATCAAACGCATAGTGATCAGTGAGCATTGTTCAAGGGAAGGGAGTGAGTGATTGAGAGATGTCGAGGAGAGGTTATCGGATGCTGCCAGGAAAAAGAGGTGTGGCTGTGCGGGGAGGCGGCCCTAAAGAGGTAAGTCAGGGGAAAAAATGGCCGACTTTAGCGAGTCCCAACACCCAAATCCCCAGTAACAAGAAATTGAAAAAGTACCCAAAGACGATTATAAAAGACCGAATAAAATTAAGGATATTATTAAATGTCTTTTAAATATCCTGGATTAATTAGATTTCTTTTTATTCTTCTGTGGGTAGAATTGTTTGCATATCCTCATACTGGTCACTCGGCCACTTTTTTCCCCGACTTAGAGGGCGGGTGCCGCTGTGGCTCATCCCCGCCGTTGGCCTAAAGTCATCTGTGCAGCCCTTTAGCTGTTGACCGCGTATTTTTCATTGACTTCTTGAAGAATTCAAAGAATAAGGGCCTGAAATGAATGTTGATCGGCATCTTTCCATTAAACAGGTGAAAGAATCGCAAAGTTCCGATGATTGCGCTGAATCGAAGGTTTCAGTGTTTCTTCACTCCCTCGCCTGCTTTAGAGTGCTCTTTGTTAGGAGCCTATCAGGAAACGGGTACTCTCTTAGGAGGGCTGCATCAATCAAACTATCGACGAATAACTAATGTTTCTAAACATTGTTGCTCAATCAAGGGGTGGTTATTCTAGACTATAGCCTTACAGTAACCCATTAAATAGAAGGGAAGCGCCAGCACGTTCACCAGAACATTATATCACATTAACAGGGAGGGCTCACGCAGCTAGGAAAAACCAACATTCGAGTTTTTTTAATACGAAACAAGTATGACGGAAGTAACAGCGGCACGCACGAGCATCGACGACCACAGCCTAAATCAGACCCAAAATCCCTGACCCATCCAACTGGAACCTCCTTTTCGTTCTCCCATTGCGCCATACAACGCACTTCACTGACTAACAGAAACACACCTCAAGGCTTCCAAAATTTCTCTGTCGCTTTGTGCGTTTGTAATTCGCTCACTCATGCCTTGATCGCTTGTGCATGGATCACACTTTTGCTGCCCGTGATGGGCGCCGGCGAGTGAAAGTATGTGGCGCAAGTCTTCTTCATAACCGGCAATGATGTCTCCATATCTTGAGTTGTAGTACTAAGATGAATATACTCAGGAAGGGGGTCGATAGCAGGTGTCTTGACACCCGTGATAGTGACGGGCGAAGATGCGTTCGAATAAGGAGGAGGGCCTCCATCAATCATTTCCAAAGCATGAAACCTCCCAGCTCCTCTACCGTGATGATTGTAAGTCGAGGGACGCCTCTCGAGGGCGTTCGGTGCAAGCTCATGGACGAGGATAGGAGGAGGTGGAGCGATTGCGAACGTGCTGCGGAGCTCATGCGTAATTTGTCTCTCAAGATCTTCTGGTACTGTGACCTGATCAGTCTTGAATGTAGTTTAATGGGGAGATAGCATTAAATTTGTACCTTCCGGAGCACGTCTCATGTATGCATTGAGCGCGGTAGCTACGCCGATGATGGTGGATCCAATGCCAAACAACAAGGCTAGGATGTCGTTGGTCGAAACTGCAACAGCCGTCAGCTTTGAACCCGAGTACGTAGAGTCGACTATTATGAGACTGACGCATTGTTCTTGCTATCTATTTGTGAAATTAGGCTTGAGTTTGATTCAGGAAAGAAAACAATGCGAGGGATAGAGGGATAGAGGGATAGAGGGATAGAGGGAATCACACAAGGTGGGGATGTGTCGGTATTTTATGAGAGGTGAGAGGGATTTGATATTCGACAGAAGAGCGAGATGTGCCGTAACGCCTGAGAAACATGCATGGTCGACGTCCATTGAGTTGTTCAATGTCGAGGGTTGCCATCTGAGAACCTCAATTTTGTATGATGCATCTTTGCAGCTGGTGTCTTATTGGACGCTTGCGATTCGGAAACTTAAAACTCGAATCCTCTGCCGGGCTGGGGCGCAGTGAGATCATGTCGGCGCAGGCGGCGGCGAATCACAGCGGGGGAGATCTCCTGCCATATGCAGGTATGCAGGTGTGCAGTCTTGGCGACAGCATCAGGCGTGTAGGTGTGCAGGCGCCAGAAGGGTAAGCTGGGTGTGAACGAGGCTAGCAACACGATAAACATTACACTTCCAAGAAAATAATATGCTCGTATGATAGGTCCACAAATCCATTCTAATTTAGATTGAAATTTTCACTCGACGAAATAGACGCAGATACATTCAGCGACGTCGTGGCAGTCGAAAGTAACGTGATAGGGTTTGTAGCTAGAACTAGAGAGAAATTAGTGAGGAACCCCGGTTCGTTGAGAGGAGGCACCCAAGGAAAGTGGCTTGTGAATAATATACATGGGAATAATGTTTAACCCCGAAAACGGTCGGCTCGTTGGTGGTGGCTATGGCGCCGGCCACGAATGATGAACTTTTACCTCGCCTCCGTACTCCGGCACTTTGTGTCTCTGCCGTTTGGTTCGTCCAGGAGAGCGTGGAGGCAAGGCTCGACCACTAGCCTACTGTATCCTTCATGTGGAATTGCCGGCGGAACCACACCGCTGTCAGGCATATAGTCCCCCAGAATTCGAGGCTTTCAATTTGAATGTCAGGTAAGGTACCCATTTCGAACCTTGCCAATTCGAGGCGAGAAAAAACTGCAATTACAATCAAGAAACGTCAGGCTAAGGGTCAACAACAAAAAAACTCCATTCTCACTTATCTCTGTCTATCTAATCTCATTCCTCCAACTTTTCTCTTTTCTACCACCTAATATACAAACATCCCTCACATACAAAAATCCACATCCCTCTCACAAAACAAAGCGTATACAAGAATCGAAACGCCCTTTCCCTCCCTATTCCATATTCCCAAGTGGTATCACGTATCGTAATACGTTCGCCCCTATGCCTAATCCATCTGAAACCAAAACCAAAACAAGAAAAAGCAACGAGTGGAAAATGCAGCGCTAAGTGACGCTTCTGAAGATGAAGTAGACAAACAAAAGGTGAGAAGAATGGTGAGGTCGAGCGAAGGGATGAAGATAAGACCTTGCTTCCAAAAAAAAAAGCCCCGCACTTTGCTCTCCCCCAAAAGTGAAGCGAGATGATGTTAACAAGAAGACCAAAAAAGGAGTCAGTGTTATAAAGGACTCATCATCCCACCCCCCTCACCACCCAACACCTCCTCCGGATTCTCCTCCTCCCTAAACCTCACGCCGCCCTCGACCACGACCCCACCCTTAACCCACTCTTGCTCCGCAACCTGCTCCATCGTCCACCGGCTCCTAGCACGTTTTAGCAGGCCCTCAGTAACAAACATAGCACCCAACAAATCCGTCTTCTTAAATTTCTCGGGATCGCCTTCATGATCTCCTTCTTCGCCCGCGTATTGGATCCAGCGCCATTCCACGCGCGCGATGCGGTGCGATGTTCGACTGCGCTGCTTGTGGCCTTCTGACATGCCAGGGTTCGGGTCAAATGGGAGTCTGCTTTCTAGCAATGCGTATAACAGGACACCTAGAGACCAGGCGTCTGTGGCGCGGCCGTCGTAGGGCTGGCCCATAATGACTTCGGGTGCTGCGTAGTCATCTGATCCGCAGCGTGTATTTAGTTTTTCGTCGTCTGCGACTCGCCGTGATAGGCCGAGGTCGGTTAGGGTGACGATTGAATAGGGGTAGGTGGTCCAGTCTAGCTGGCGGGAGAGTTCGTGTTGTGGGAGGTTGACCAGGACGTCTATATTTTGTCATCAATTTCACGTTCACGTGATGAGGTAATAGGGGGGAGAACATACTCTCGAGCTTGATATCTCGGTGCACGATATGCCGCTCATGTAGATACTGAACAGCTCCCACGAGCTCCGCAAACATTCTCCTTAATAATCCGGGCACCAGCAGATCTCGATGCTGGCTGGCGACTTCAAATAGGTCGCCCCCGGGACAATAACTAAGCACTAGTATAGCGCGCGTTTCTTCGATGTTCCAGGCTTTCAGATGCACTAGTGAAGGATGAGATATCGTTTTCATGATTTCCAACTCCCGCTTCAATGACATCTCTATCCGTTCTTCAGAGGCCCCGCCCTTAGGCCCATGCTCGCAAATCTTAACTGCAACAAGCTTCTTTCGGTCGATTTTTAGCTCTGATTGAACAGGTGTGACTATGCCGTCCATTGGTTGCCCAAATACATCATTCTCATCTATTCGGTCGTCTTCTTCTGGAATCTGACTTGTTGCAAGCATCACTTTGCTGAATGTTCCCTGCCCTAAAATCTTCAATGCCCTCCATCTTCTCTTTTTCGCATCGCCTCTAGTGTGCGCATCAAAGTATTCATATTGAGGTTTCTTGCGGGTTTTCGGTAAGCGGGCAGTCGTCAATGAGGAATCACTATCACTACTTTCCCCTCCAGTCCGGCTCGAAGGTGGGGTTGGGGGCCGAGGAATGGGCGCAAGTCCTCTCTGTACCGCAAGATGAGGCTCCCTTCGCATCTGGCCATCCAAAGTCGAAGCTGAGTCCGGAGTCGGATCCAAGATAGGCACATGCGATCCAGAAACTGTGATATGCCGAGCCTTAGGCACTTGCATCGCTTCCGGCACATACTCGCTGACACTCCGGTTCCTCGAATGGCCCTCGGCATTCTTCTCTCGACTTATCTGCGCATTATTGAGACCAGACTCGGGGGTCCCGCTCATTAGTCCCTGGTAAGCGCGTCGTTTCGACTGGTTCGCTATAGCTTCGGAAATGGACTCGCCATTCGATGTAACCAGCGCCGAGTTTGCGCTGACGGGAATCATGAGGTCGCGGGAGGCAGGTCGGGCTTCTAATTTCTTCCAAGGGCCAGGAGAATCTCCTGACATAAGTGGTGAAGGTAGCGGTGTCACATCTGCCATAGCATTTAACATAGGAGATGATAAGGCAGAATTTGGCGCAGAGCCAAGACTTCCCACACTGCTTCCCAATATGTGCTTGATACTCGGCGTGCGCGTTATAGGTTTTATAGGAATGCTCGCGGACTTCGATTTCGAGGGTGTTCGACTTAATTCACTCGAGGCTCGTGCAGTATTGCTGGCACTGGCTGCTGTGACCGTAAAGTTGGGATTGACATCCGTCTGTATTCGCAGGCCCGCGCTCAGAGGACTCGAGTTCTGGCTGGGACTGTCTGTAGGCAGGAGACGCGAGGTAGTATTTAGAGGGCTGAGGTTCGTGGTACTCGCAGACGACACCGTATTCGGGGGCGGCGACGGTGCTATCGTATTCGATCGAAAAATAGCAGTTGTTGCTGGCGAGGGAACACCCTCGGCAGGAAAGGACACGGCGATATCTGCGTTCTCCCTGACTCCCTGCTGATTTACCGCCTGGGCAATCCTCCATTGCGCAGTTTCCTCGTTTTCCACATGGTTGCTGTTACTCGTCTGTTGTCGGGTGCTGGTACTTCTCGTTGTATTTGGAGTTTTGGGGTCGGGATTGGACATCGCGGGGAAGCCAACGATGCAACAACAGCGACAACGTTTCGGGCACGGCAAAGGCTCCTATCGGGGATATATAGCAATGCGGAGGCCAGGCCGGTACAACGTAGGATGGGGGGATGATGCGGTGCAGCGGCGCAACCTACCTCGACGTGGAAAGATGAGGCTGATTGGCGCTGGCGGGGAGCCACATACGGAGGGGCGTAGGCGGCAGGATTTTAAGTCGAGGAAAAAGCTGCAGTTGTTGCGGATGAGAAGAGTGGATTTGGGTCAAGAGAGGAGGGACACTTGACTGCGACTGGCACTCTGGCACTGCGACCCTGCGGCGTGGGATGAAGTGGAGTGGAAACCTTGAAGCGCTTCCCGAGCTGAGCTACTGAATGCAGTCTAGCCGAGCGTGGAAAGCGGAAAAGGAAGCTTAATTTATTGTCCGTACCAGGCAAGAAACCCCAAGAATAAATAAGAATTTATATTAAAAGGGCTGATTAAGGCTTTGGCATTGATTTATATCCCTCAGCATCCGACGGTAGCCACCGTAATGTGACTGTTTTCTCACTCGCTATCTCGTATCTACACGATATGAGTATGTCAATAACTTCAAACTAGTCACCCGAAATTACGACTCAGCACCAGCCAGCTTCCAGTCCCAGCGTCATAGTCTTCAATCTACACCTCACTATTCTGACGCGGCGCAAAGCCTCAAGCCACCCTACTCTCGTCAGCCACCCGGTACAAGCCAACCACAGCCGCGGGCCGTTATCAGATGAAAAGGAATATACACAGATACTGTAAAGTAGCAGTAAATTACGGGAACAATTAACTTTAATATTCAGCATTCCTGACGTCAAATAGAACTTGGTTTATATGCCTCATTACTGCATACAGTAAGCCGAGAAAATGCTCGTGCTCACTGGAGGCGGGGTCATCGATTCAGTGCAACACGTTTGCTAGCTTGACGTCTGATAGGCTGCTGCACGTCTCGCCAATCTTTCAGGGGTAAGCTGCATAAGGGTGCCGGAATGCTGGGAGTTGTTCTGAAATTCTGTTTCTTTCCTTTGTGTGCAATGGGGAGTTATTCTTGCGTGTATTATTTTACATATCGGTTTACTTAGGATAAGATCTAACCTCTTGCAACTTGGAACTTGGAACTTGGAACTTGGAAAGCATTCTTCCCCGGATGATTATCGTTCTTCTTGACATAAATTACTACACCCATTCCGATGATGCAAACTGAACAACTTTGACTTTTTGAGAATAGTGTGGCCCAACACGCCACTCTTTCCAATAATCCTTTATTTTACTCTATACTCAAAACCTATCTCAAGGATCACTGGTCCCCACAAAGACAACCAACACAGCAGCATACCCTGCCGTCGCCATAATAATATCATGTGCATGCGCATCATCCAGCCACCAAGCCAATATGAATCCAATAGCTAACGTGAACCCACTCGTCGTCACCAAGGTCGTAGTCCTCCTCTGATCAAGTACCATAATCAACATCGGCACAATCAACGTGCACCCACTAAATGTCGCCATCAACATCCTTCTAATCAAGCCCTTTCTATGCGAGACCGCGTCCTTTTTCTGCTGAGTAAGGTTCTGGTGCTTGTCGAGGCAGGGTTGTGCCCATGCCAAGTGTGCTTTCACGCAGGAGGTGGAATATGAGGTTAGGAGCGCGGTTTCGGCGGGAGAGAGGGTGGAGGAGTGGTGTTTGGCGCATTCGAGGATTGCGAAGGTGCGGCCGTAGGTCGAGAAACGTGGTGGGAAGTCGGTAATCTCACGCTTTTCGAGTTTTTGGAATTTGCTATCAAGATACCATTCATAGTCTCGAATTGCTTGTGCTAGGTGTTCATTAGCCGGTCATCTTTCCAAGAATTTGGGGAGGACGCACTGAAGCGTATCAAATCTTCACTGATCTGATCGTAGCGGGAGATTGTACATACTGCTTTGCGTTTAGTGACCAAACGGGATATAGTCAAGTGGCTGATCACTCACGCTCGTTGTATTTCTCGTTGGTGCTTAGCAGTATCCAAAAGTGCTTATGCAGCTTCGCCGTCATGTAGTTAATGTTGTCCAAGTACAGCGTCCTGATCATAGCCCTAAGCTCACTCATCGGAAATACCGGTGGCAGGTTGACGGGTTTCGGATCGAACTTCTCGAGGAGCTCTTGCAGTAGCTTTGCCTCTTCGGATGGTGAAGGGGCGTCCTTCTCATTGTCGACTGGAGGTGCGCTGCGGGGAGTTGAAATGTGAGGGCATGTTGATGCATTTCTCGTCTCTGGCCCTAGCTGGGGTGACTTTCGACCATTTTCGAGATCAGGTTGGGGCCGGTTGAAGAAGCGCATGGTGCAGGCCTACAATCTATGATAGTGACGGAAGGGCGGTATTGCAGGGCAATTTAGGAATAATGAATGAAGTGAATGTAAGAAATGAACTTCAAGCAGATGAGGATTGAGAGTTAGCATAAGCCAGACCGCTGGATCGCACTTGCCTCAATCCACAGCCGACTGGCAACTTGAGGCTTTCCGAGGGAGCCACTACTAGTTGGCCAGGCACTGTATCATCTATTCTATTTCTATGTCTAATTCGACTCGATATCTACATGTTACACTCTAAACTCCCATATCATACAAATCTATCACCTGACAGCGATTACAGCCTCGCCCTGAAAGCCTTATTCTCCTCCTTCAGAGGTTCGCCCTCACTAGGGTCAACCTTGTCATCTGTACTCTTTGCCGGGCTTCCGGGTGTCCCCTTCTTCTTTGGCGCGGCATGATAGCCACCCTTCTCATTATCTGTGTTTGTGATCTTCCCCTCTCCATCCCTCGTGATACCTAGCTCAACTAACTTCGAAAACACCTTGGTGAAATCCTCAAAGAACCTGTCCTTGTCTCGGGCGTAGATCTCAACGTATTTCCTGAAGCTCTTGTCCTGAGTAAGTGCGATATCAGTCGGAAGCATCATGAGCTCAGTCTCGGTGTCCTCGTCATAGTTGACGAACTGCTCGATCCCGTTTGGCAGCTTCTTCTTCCTCCACTGCAGAGAAAGTAGCAGGCGGAAATATTGGTTCGAGAATCTTGTGGGGTTGTTGACCCAAGAACCTTCGAAGCCAGACCGATCGCTGTGACACCGTCCGAGATTGTGCGCGCCTGACAGAGCAACAATTTCCTGATCATTGAACCCCATTCGGTAGAAAATCCAACGCAAATGTTCCGAGCCTTGTGCACCGTCTGGCAACCTGCCTCGAGGAGGAAGCTTTGAATCATCGACATAATCTGTTCGACCCCCCTTCCACGGTATCTCGGGCCCATCCATCTCTTTGATTGCCACTACGCCAGCCAGTGTCCAGAGGTCCGCGTATGTGATCCACGAATGCTTTGCCTTGACGGGTTCGAGGAAGACTCGCGCGTGTTGTAGTCCGGCATTCGCAGGGTCGCCGCCTTCAGCTTCGTACCGCATACCTGCGCCATTCGAGCCACCAGTATCTGTTTCCGCATCGTATGTTCCTGATGAATGCCTGTCCAACGTTAGCACTTTCGAAAAAGGATAGGGAAGGTCGAGCAGAATAATTTGTAGGGGTCTGGTCTAATCACTTACCATGCAAGGCGTACGAGAACGGGACCAGCGCTCCCATCATCATATTCAGGCTGATGCAACATCTTAGCAATGTCCTTCCGGACAGCCTCAAAATCTCCCGTTTGATTCATCTTGTTTTCACAGAAAGAAATGAAAAGGAAATTCTATCTCTATGACGCAAGAAATTTATACTCTATGCCGAACAAAAGAAAATGCCGAAATATATGGCCATCAGAAAATGCACCAGAGAAAAACACGAACCGACGTAGAAAAAAAAAGAAGCGCCATACCGAGGCATCTGCGCTTCCTATCTGTTATCTTACCGCGCGTGAAAATACGTGGATTGCCTGCATGAGATAACCGGTGGGTCTATGATTCATGATTCATGAAAGTGGTTCAAGCTTGTGATGTCGAAATCTTCCCAGGAGATTTTTCGGCTGCGCTAGATGGAACATACCGAACTCGGCCCCTGCGTGAGAAAGCGGGTCCTTTGATGTTGATCACGTGTTGGAATGTAAAAGCGACGACGACGCGCCTCAGACAAACAAAGGCATACGAAAGAGAGATATAACTTTGATGGTTGCAAATCAGCAAAACGTTCGAGACCAAGTAACTGTGCCGATTTGTGCAGGGTGCACAAGGCAGACTTTTATCGACACCTGCGGAAAATATGTACAGATGACGGATACTTACCGAAGGCGACAATGGGCTGTGTATACTCATGGATAATATTACATGGGAGAGCCTGGTTGAGGAACTTGAGGAAAACACGACTGATACGACTGGGATTAGGAGACCGGCCTTCCCTCCCTCCACTGATGATGATGGGTGAGGAAGCGTCAAGATTGGAGGAAGGTAATAATCAGGGGCGTGATTGCTGCATGGCATTCCAAGGTGGCTTGCATTAGAATCATTTTTAGCAGCCGATTCTTTCTTTCGAAACCCCCGAAAACATGAGGCGGCGGCCATTATTTATGGAGTATGCCTTCTCCACTGTCTGCCAGGGCGCTGGAGACGGATTAGGTCATCTCAATTCGATACGATACGATACTTTTCCCGCGCCACATCGTTCGTCAACACGCTCATAAGATACGTCATTGGTTAGACTCGACCTTTGATGCACCAGATCTGCAATGCACGATGGGTTGCCAGGGTGGGCGACGGACTTCGACGGCTCTCACCAGCGGTCGTCACCTCGTGGACACTTGCGCCCAATGCCAGAGCTCATAAAAAGCCATCCTGTAAGGCTGCATCTCCGTAAAAGGATGTCTCTACTTGGCTCGCAAGCCATTGGTGTGGCAAGTGGTTATGAGAGCAGCAGGCATACGGAGGTACGGCGGTATCTGCTAGGTATAACAAGCCTTGTCGCGAGGCTGCATGAGATAATTCTGACAGGCTACATGTTCTAAGCCGTAAGGAGCCCAGATGGACATGGATTGGCGACCCCTTGAATTCCTACGCACGAGATTCCCGGCGGTATATTAAATGTCTCTCGGATGCGGCAAGAAAAGTTTCGATCATATATAAGGCTTGGGATTGATCATACTCGAAGACGCTGTTTGCCTATCTCAGAAATCTTGGATACATCGAGACGTTTCCCATATTCAGTTCCGGTTTATTTACTTGAATACTTCTAAATTTCATCAAACGTAAGTCGTATAGAAGGCATCTTACATGCTTTCCTACGTACTTTGACAAGCATTGAACATTACTTCACTCCCGTCAGGAAATTCCATACAGAGATGCGTGGGTAGCATCCTCCTCTAGCCCCATTCCTCCTAAATTGAAAATTGCGGCAAAGAAACTAATCGTGATGGTTTTAGTCTCCTCCGACAACACTATAGCAGTCGCTTTCGGCCTTGCCGCCACCATCACGGCTTTCATTTCATTAGCTCTATCATGGCGCCGCCGTTCTTCTCAGAGTAAGTCTCTTGTGCTTTCCGTAAAGTTTCATGATTCTATGCTGATGATTATGTGTGCTCCAGACTCAGATATTGAACTTGGGCTTATTACCTCCGAGCCTGCCGAATCTCTCCAGCTGTCTCAACAAGCCTTGTCCAATTCCTCGGGAGAATACAGCGAACCCTTCGAGCCAAGACAGCACTTGCATCAGATCATCGGCGATACACTTGAAGTTTTTTCAAGACATCTTCGTTGAGCTTGTGCGGTATCATTTCTTGAGAAAATATTAAGCCTGGACTTGGAGTACTTGGCTTTGTGGTCAGCACCGTCAGGATGGAATGTTCGGTTTCTTTAGTCGAAGCAAGGACTTTTTTTCCCCAATGTTGTCATCGTGTCGTTTATCATATCTGCATTTCTTATAAATCCTTTTGGAAATCGTCGGACCTCGCATTGAATCTTATGAACAATTTCATGAAGGCTTTGCTTCAAAGCATGGAACTGTTTCAAATATTTCCCCCTATGTATTCAAACTATCTCACTCTATGCACTCGATATTATAAGTCTGCTGAGAAATCGCCGTTGTGCTTTTTCATCCGTATGCTTAAGCGGCTATTTTTTCGAGTCTCGCCGAAACATATTCAAAGATGTTGTTTTCTAATGAGTGATAATCTGCGTTGCATCTATGGTGAGCCTTTGAGCGCACCTTTGTTTCACCTAAGTATTCCGTCCCTTTTTCGAGAGTATTCGTGGTGAGAATCAAACTCCAAGTGACGAGCATCGCTTCTGTCGTGGCTTCGGTCTTCGTACCTCTATTAATATCAGATATTTGCTGCTTGATGTTCATATACGCCTACTCTGGTATCATCTTACGACGTGCATATTGATTTCAGCATGAGCGCCTACTCCACCTGAGAAGGTAGGAGTCACGTGTTGTCTGGACACAAGGTCGAATTGTTAATCGGCATTCCAGCCCAATCAAGTGTTAGAATTTTCTCAATAGATAATTAGTTCCGATATTTGTTTAGACAAATGTTTCATAATGTTCAATTGACGCCCACCCGGCTTGAAGCTCACTCCGGCTGTTCCGAGCCCACCTTGTTCCATGCATTGACACCTCCGCTTCTCGTGGGGTTGCAGCTCAGATCATGTCCATCACAACCGAAGGGGTTAGTGTTCCCTGACCCTTGTCATGTAAGCATTGGAGTGTCACAAAACAGCGGCCACACGCTTGTTGGCGCACCCGGAAGTAATGGAGGCAGCTGGGCGTGGAATGTAAAGATCTCGTGAGGTGGATCCAGCCTTTTGGGATTAACTGGCAGGCAGAGGTTGGGCATCACAAATGCTGCACTCCGCTACAGCCATTGGGTAGCCAATGAAAAGTCTAGCTGCACCCACCACCCCGGCTCAGCCGCAACTCTTAATAACCACTCAAGATTACGATGCTGTGGCCTGCCACGCACCACGCATGGACGAGGCTTCGATCACCATTCATGATACCACCGCCTCAACAGATGCCCAATTGGCGCCAAATACAAATTTCGGATCCCCTCCGCATATCAACACTCACTTTTGTTTCCATCACTAAGATTGATTTATATCACGAGTAATCTCCCGAAATCCAACATCATTCCAGATTCAACGAAGTCATGCGCAAGTGATCCTTTCCAATATGTACGTTCTCCAGCTAAGGCTACATACCCAGTCTCGACAAATGATATCATTTCCTTGACCTTCGGTCTTACAACTACAATTATAGCCATACTCGCTATACTTGTGAGCTTGAGAAGGAAGGTTCCAACAAGTATGTGCGTGCGAGACTTTTCTTTTTCCCTCTTGGCCATGCAATTTTTTATCTTAATTTCCAGTCAAAGAGGCAATCAACATAGTTTCAAGCAATGATTTAGCTTCCTTAGTCTACGACCCTCAATTGTACAATTAATTATCGCGGATTCATAGAAAAACATGTGCTAAACTTCAACCCACAGACTCCGATATCGAGCTGGCTCAGACCGCGACGGCACCGCTCCTACAAGATAGGACACAATCGACAGCCTCGCCAGCCAACGCCACGAGTCCAACTACAGAGGCAACGCCGAGCCAGAAAGCTGTCATTGATATGCTGGAAGCGACCTCGAAACTCCTCAAAGCCCGTCCCTAGAATACAAGATTGAAGTTTGGTTGCTTCTGAGGCGTGCGAAGCGGCTACAGATAACATGAAGAGTACTTGAATCTTTGTTGGAGGATCTTTTCACTTCGATATTTGATATTTGATTACCACAGTTGCAGTATATGGAGTTTAATGGGGGAAATCTCAAACTGAACAATGAAAATCTCTTGCTCTTCCTTCCTCCCCTGACGAAAATGTGCTCTGCAAGGCTGCATTTCTAGTGTGCGGCGGGAAGTATTTCGTGCCCCAGGATCAGAATACCAGAAGTGCGCCAGCAATAGCACCAAGAGCCGACTACGCCAATACGTCACATTAGTTCAAATTGTCAATCATGGGCGTCGCACCTTCCTACAAAGATTTACTTACCCAAAGTGATTTCCCGACACCCAAATCCCCGCCCTTCGCTCCTTCCGCCTTTGAACTTGTGCTGGACACCGCGACGCCCCCACCACTTCCCGAGCTTGTTGCATTGGTAGGCGCGGCCGTGATCGATGTCGGTCGAGACGAAGTAGAGTTGCGCGTCGCTCCAGGATTCGCAACAAAAGTAGCAGAAGTCGGTCCCGCCTTCCGAAATCAGCAAAAACATCACACAAAAATAGAAGGGACAACCAACGAACCTGTGATGTGACCACTGGGGTCGAACTCGCACTTGCCGAACTTCCTTTCGTCGGTACTGCCGTATTTGTTGCTGGCGCATACGAAGGATCTGTACAAAAGCCGGCTAGGTATTGCAGAAACGGATTCCCCGTAGTATGGTAAACGCCTGTGAGGAAGCTTGAGCAGGATGAGGCTGCATTGTCGTAAGATGTCGGTACGTAGTTACCAGAGTTATCGTAGCAGACGCAGCTCCACGCCACGGAGGTGATTGTCGCACTCGCGTGAAGCTTTTGGGCGCAGGAATTGACGATAGTATACGCGGTCGAGCAACCAGGTACCGTGAGAAGATTCAGTGGCTGGCTTTGCTGTGCGTTTGCGAGAACGAGTGAGACGAGGAGTAGAGTTAGGAAATGCATATTGAAATTATTTGTACGCGACGGCTGGAAAAGCTTCGATTCAAGTGGGGTCCCTCCAGAATTATAAGATACGGTATCGGTGGTATAAGATGTCGCAACGGACCTTAGCTACCAAAATTCATAAAGGGTTTCCAGCCACACTGCGACGCCATGGACAGTTTCGGCGCCAATTTTTGAAAGCTTGTCCTGGATAGTGGAGCTGACTGGTGGGTTGGGTGAGAAGCTACATTGTGGCGTCTGCATGCAGGGGTCGTCGTGGGGTAGGAATATTGAAAACGGTCATCACTTGATGCTGCAGCTATTGGTCAGACCACCAGACTCCGGAAAACACCCAGCCTGCCTTTCGATTTCTGCAGACACGTTGATGATCCGGTTTGTTGTAAGAGGTTGGGGGCGAAACCCAATTAAACTGATGATGCTTTTGGAATTTTGAAAACGTCGCCGTCTTGACGTCCAGCATCCCTTGCATCCAAAATAGGTTAGTCTTGCTTGCGCGCGTTCATATGGGTAACGGCGAAGCACTCGTCCGATATTGCTCTGAAATGGCCTCTCTCAAAAGCTTGTCCCACAAGGCTCTGCTTTGGCAGTCCTCAATCGGCTTCGTCTTCATAGCCAACTTGCAACGCCATCGCCATGCCTGTACCACTGTGCCACAAAATATGGCAATGAAAGAACCAAATGCCAATGTTATCGGTCCGGATGCGAAGGACGACATATCCTTGACTGGGCACATATACCGTATCTTTCTTTGGTGGGTTGACCAGGTTCAAGGGTCCACCTGGAAGATCTGGCGAGTTTGGTGGCGTCAGTGGATCAAACGGGTTGTAGGCGTGGTAGCCACGTGTTGCGGGGTAATATTGTGACAGAACATAGAAATCGTAGCCGTGCTAAACTTATCAGCCTCAATATTTCAAATTCGGCATCGGATGCAGAGATACGTACCAAGTGGAAGGGATGGCCCTTTTCATCGAAATTGTTGACTACAATATCGACCCATTTGGCTCTCGTGGCATCACGCGAGATAGGAATCCAAGGGACTAGTTGGTTGTCATCCCACTGCTCTCGAGACAGCTTCACCAAAGGTTTCGATGGAGAACTTTGAGCAGCCCACGTGGTCCGATTGATGAAGCCGACGGGAACATTTCCTAGGCGTGCCAGTATTTCCATCTTGGTGTAGAGTAAAATGCTCTCATCGACAACATCCGGGAAGTAATTTTCGGGCACAGTCACCCCTCTAGTTTCAGCGAGATCAAAATACCCATCACCTTTAACGATTTCAGGAGGAGCGTACGGGTGTCCCCTCTTGATGAAAGATTGCTTGGTGGAGATGGGAAAAGTGTGCGTAAGAGTAAGTGCTTGGTTCTGAATTGCGAAATTTCTATTATTTTGTTAGCTGTCTCCTAGACTGCTTGACTCAAGAGGCCTACTCGGCATCCAAAGTAATGCTCAAGTGCAAATCGGCAGTTTCGGCTCCGGCGGGGCATTCCATCATCGAATCTATTCGTTCGCCTGGATACATGACTCCAACAGATCTTGCCCCTGCAGATATCTCTATGTCATTTCCACCGTCAATTTGGAAAATAGTCAGTTGGCAATGTGGCATGCTGAAGACAAGTCCAGATATTGCTCTACAATTGTTAGCAAATGAACAGTGCCAACCATTCTTCGCAGGAGACTACTAACCCCGTATTGATGATTCTTAATCGAGATCGATTTGATGGCAGCCGCAACGAAGGAATTGAAAACTGATCGCATTCGAGAGGACGAGACGGAACCGCCATTGAGCAGTTGAAAGCTCCCACTCCGTTTACCAGAAGGGAATCGGGAACAGGCTATGTCTCATGTGAGCTTTCTGAGGAAAGTCAAATCTTTCTTCGATAAAACTCACCTCTCGCCCCCAGCTATCATGGTTAACATAGCTTCCTTGCACTTCCCCAGCGGTTCTGTGATACCAGTCTCCGATGAGTAGTAGAGACTCCTCTACGTGTCGAAACGTTTGTGATTCAGGGTCCACCTCTTGAAGTGGCTTATGGACAATAAGCCCACCATAAAAACCATCTGCACGTTGAATGCCGGAATGGGAGTGATACCTGAATCTTACAGGTTAATCTTGAAGCTGCCAAAGGGACTAATCGGGCTCACCAAAACGTTCCCGCTTGTTCGTCACTAATCTTGAATATATAGGTAAAACTGGCCCCTGATTCAATAGGGCTCTGTGTTATCCCAACCGCGCCATCCATTTGATTTGCGCCTAGTCACAGGGGAGAGCATCAGCTTGAGACGGGGAAAAGCACGTGATTTGTTCTCTGACCTCTCATATGCAATCCATGCCAGTGGATAGCGACTCCCTCGTCCTCTATCAGGTTATGTACTTCGATTGACAAGGTATCGCCGGACCGTGCCTCAATAGTAGGACCTGGGAACGCGCCTAGGACTCTTTAGCAGTCAATTATACACGAAGATAGAAAGAAACTTACCGTTGATGAGGAAGACAAGCTTTTGAACTCCATCGGGCGATCGGTAGCCCTGAGTAATATCCCATCGCAATGTTATGGTTTTAGTGGCTCTGGAAATGTGTCTGTCTGGATGCAATGAGATTGATATCCCCGGCTCGCTTCCGGTACCTTCGTCTGCATTTTCGGGCCCATAAGATTGAAACAGATTTGGACTTGCAAATAAGGCACGATAGTTGAATCCAAAAGAAAGAATACAGGAGAGAAGAACAGCAGATAGCAGGTATGAGGTCCACTTTGGGGCCATACTCCGTAAAAGTCAACGCACGCCGGATTCATCGGCTGGCCAATTGAAAGAAATGGGCTCTCCCACAGTGATTCGAAAAAAAAATCCCTTCAGAAAATCGCGTCATTCAAGACAAAATTGAATCGAGAAGAGGAAAGACAGAATCTGGAGAAAACAAATTGATGGCCACTTGAGGCCTGCGTCACATGTCCTCGTGTTCCCTGCCTGCAGATCAATGAGGGACATGCTGATCAGGGTCCGGGAGATAAAGTTTTTGATTCATCTGCATAAGGACCAGCCTCGACTAGATAGGTCATTTGAAGACCAGATCCAACAACAGCCAATAGGATCAAGACTTGTTGCTCGTGCTATCCTGCATTTATCCTATCCGATATCACCGAGTCACTTCCAGGTTGCAGGATGCTCAGAGGTAACGTTCAAGTCCCATGGCGCGGTTTGCTTGATTTATGCAGGTCCCCAACTGAACTCGGACGTCGTCTCCTTTTGTGATGTCTCGAGATGTGGTTAGAGTGAGGTCGAAATAAGCACTCCGTCGCACGGACTTCGTGGCCCGTGTTTCGGGAGGGCAATTTCATTTGACGACGCCATCGAAGAACACAAAACATGCAAGTTCGGGCGCTTGACACCTTCCTTCCCCATTACTTATTGCCTGATGGAATATGCAGGGCTCGCCGGCAGACAACCCTGATCGGCAGGATCGGGCCCAACGCACGCCTGTCATTCGTCAAACTATCGAGATGCTGGACCGTTCTTCCGGCATTCATCTCAATGGTGGGGCCTGACTCGCAGATTAAGAGGGCGCGGCTTCCAAATTCGTATGTTTCGTAGCTGCCTAGTTGGGAATAAGCCGTACGAATCAGCCGAGCAGATTCCCCTATGTTCTCCTGAATTTCAATACGTGGGACGAATGATGATCTCCATTGCTTGCATGAAACCCACTAGGCCTTCCATTTCGACAAGGCCCAGCGGTCATTTGACGGCTTGGGAAGTTAGTATGAGGCTCATCTATAAGAGCCATCGTTTTGCTTTCACTTTTGCTAGCTTATCCGGCGCGATCAACCGCGAGAGTTTGGAGTTTGCTTCTTCCTCATATTTCTTTCAAAATGAAGGTTTCGCTCATCTTCTTTCTTGCTGTTACAGCATCGGCGGGTTCCTTGAAGGATATCAAACATGTTGTTCTATTTATGCAGGAAAATAGGGCCTTTGATCATGTAAATAAGCCCGCATCTCTTAGTATCCGCAATGCATCTAACTTGAAAAGTATTTTGGGACTATGGCTGGAGTTCGTGGATTCTCAGACCCTAATGTACAAGTAAATCCAGACGGCAAGAATACGTTTCAACAGTAAGAATTATTTTCGAATAATGTTTCGAGTCAGCTGACGACCCCTCAGGAAAGTCACACCAGATCTCTCGACGAAAGCAGAGACACTATTGCCTTACTACATCAATTATCTGGGTGGAAACTGGACGGATTCGACGCAATGTACTGGAGCGGGTAGCAACAGCTTTCAGGCCAATCATGCATGTCTCAACCATGAGCTCAATAATCTGTGGGCTGTGAATAATACTCCAACAAGCTGGGCCCACTTTCGAAGACAGGATCTTCCTGTTCATTTCTCTATCGCTGAAGCATGGACGGTGGCCGATATGTATCAGGTACGGTTAGAATGACCCGAGTCTTCGTTCGCAAGACACGATCGAGAGCGGAGGCTGATCGAGATTGTCTAGGAGGGTGTCATTGCAGCAACGGAGCCAAATCGTGTCACATGGATGACAGGCAGCGTCAATTGTCCCGGAGGACCGCAAACTCCTGATCAAGGAGGAGCGGTTCTTGACAACAACGGAACACCAGGTTCGTAATGTATTTCCTTTAGCAAAGAATAGTAAGCAGTAGACTGAAAATTTGAAGGTTGCGAAGCACCCGGATTCGCCTGTTTCCCCTTCAGCTGGAAAACAGTCCCCGAATTCCATCAAGATGCCGGAGTGACCTGGCAAGTCTACCAAGATGTCGATAATTTTGGTGATGATGCTCTGTCATCCTTCACGCAATACCAGAACGCTGGACCCGATGACCCTCTGACCAAATATGGCAATTCCTACCCAGGACTCGACAAATTCTATTCTGACGCTGAAGCCGGAACTCTACCACAAGTCAGCTGGATCGTCGGACCTGCTGAGCTTAGTGAGCATGTTCCATATCTTCCTCGCGATGGTGCGTGGCTACAGAAGAAAATTGTGGATTCCGTGGTTCATGGCGCTGCATACAACAGTACTGTTCTCATGATCTCCTATGACGGTATGTTGAAATTATCTACTTCCCAGAATCCCGGCAGCTGTCTAATTCACTGCTCTAGAGACGGGAGGCTGGGGTGACCATGTTACCCCATTTCACTCGCCGGCTGGTACCGTCGGTGAGTGGCTCAACGTCGAAAACGATGTTTTCGGACACCTAGGACAGACTTACACGGGACCTGGTAAGTTCGAAATCGATTGCTCGTACGATAACTAATTTTTCGAGGCTTCCGGGTTCCTTTCACAATAATTTCCCCATGGACTCGCGGGGGGAACATTTTCACTGAAATGAGTGACCACAACAGTCAGATCATGTTTGTTGGTAGGCCGAACTTCCATTTCTATCATTGACTTTCCATTGAGTACTTACTGTCTCAACACAGAACAATGGCTTGAAGCCCTAGGTTACAAGGGAGCTACCACAGATCAGATGCCTGCCTGGCGAAGAGCGCACATGTCGAATCTCCTAAACGCCTTCGATTTTGATCATGTAAGTCTATAGCCATATCCCAAAATCATATCACATTTTATCTGACCCTAACGAAGCCCGACTACTCGATACCGAGCTTGGTAGAAGCCATGACACCGTCCGAAGACGCAAATGGAAACTGGGACGCTGCATCCATCTGCCAAGGCACATATGGCAATCCTCCACCAAAGCCCCCTGCACCATTTGGACCGGACAACGAAAGCTCCGACCCCTCCAAACTGAGCGAAGAGGGCTTCAAGTCTGTTCGTGGCTACCTGACTGAGGGTCGCTATCTCGTGTTCGAGATGAACGGGTATGCTCTCACTGTCGGGTCCAATGCAACGGACATCACTGGTACCAAAGCAACTTCCGACCATCGTAGCAAGAGCCAACGATGGGTCGTTCACGCCACTGGTGGTACTGCAACAGGTGGTGGAGAGGGCAGTGGGACACTTGTGCTCAGCAGTGCGGCTGACGGCAGATTCCTTGCAAGCCACACTTCATTGGCCCAAAAAAGATCGGGAGCTGAAACTTATACAATTACTGATCTGGGCGGCGGTAAAGGGTACTCATTGATGAAGGAGAATGGAAAATATTTAAGCATTGGGCCCAACGGCACGATTAATGTTGTTGGGGAAGCTGGGGGATTCCAGTTGTTCAGTGTCACTTACCAATCTTAGTCAGAGATGTTGATATTTAAATTGTTCCAATAGGCCCCTTGTCTGACTATACTGTGCCTCCTTTTGATAAGGAAAAGAACGAATCTGCCCATTTGGTCGCAGCTGCAGGGTCGCATCGCTAGAAATGGGAAGCGATTTGCAGGGGGCGCATATGCAATACTCAGCCACGTTGATTACACCGCCAATTTTTTAAACTTATATTACTTCACGATGATCTCTGTGGTTTCTGAGTTTCTCACGGGTAATCAAGCGGCCTAAGAAATAAATTTTTTCGAGTGAAGTTCGCCATCTGTAATTCAGAGAGTCCCGAGACCAGGGCAGCATTTGAGAAAGTGGGTCGATAGAAAAGGTGATCTCTCACTTGAGAATATTAATTTCCAATTTACTGATCAAAATCTGCAGTCACCATTGAAATAAAGTCCCTTTCTAGGATGGCCATCATCACTCTCTCCGTTCTTGCCATATTCGTTGCATGGAAGCAAAAGGCCAATAAAGGTAAGAGAGACCTCCTCGCTCTTTCCCCTTCACCCGAACAGACAACTCTCCAACATCCTTTCTTGGGTCGTCAACTAGATGTTCCAAAATCAATTACAAGTACCATGCTTACTCTCTCTTCCTCAGATACACCACTCCTCAGCGATCAAGAAGCTGGATCGGTTTCACCTCGAGTACGCGCGCCAGCAGTACTCAGACATGATAAACATCAGGCTAGGGGTGAGGCATTGGAAATGGCCTCGAGGTGTTTGAGAATTCATGTTTAGTCGCTTGAGAAGTATGCTGAAGATTGGGCCTTTCGATTGATGTGGGGTAGGAGTGTGAGGTTGGGAGTTGAGGGAGTTCTGGTCATTCCTAAGGTATGGTTGCGCGAGATACCATTTTGCGGCTATTATTCGATCCGAATTCATTATGTATTTTTTATCGCCCAAGAAAAACTTGGCATTGAATCACATAAAATATTTGCCAACTTCTAACGGAAAACCAGTTCGCTTCCGCCAGACTTCATTCCGTCTTGTACCTATGTGGATTAGGTAAAGGTTTGAAGTTATCACGAACATGCACTAAGCCCATATAAGAGGGTTTATAAGGAAGCTTAGTAAGATTAAATTATTGTTTCCATTGCGCTAAATGTTTGAAGCCCTAGCGTTTTGAGAGTATTCAAGCCGCAAAGCTTTTAACGGTGTTCCGGGGCAAGGCTAAACAACCTAGCTGCGCAACTCCTTACGTCCTTTACATCGACACTCTTGTGCCTCTTGTCCGTCTGAAGATGCTGCAGCAAGTTGCAATGGATTACTGCCGCGGATGGTTTAATGACCTCCTAGAATCTAGCCATGGGTCTGCAGATGTCTCGAGAATAGCTCAAGGGTGTCTCCGATGATCTTGTGCGAATGATATCGGGTCTGTATCGAATCTTGGGCATTGTTGCAAGGCAATACCGGCTCCGGGTCGCTATGGCCATAACGCGACTGCCGGCGGCCAATAAGTCCGAGTTCCGTATCGGGTTCTAGTTCAGGATTGTAAGTGTATGGGCATGGACGTTTCAGAGCCAGCTGCAACGAATCGCCGAAGCTGGCAATCTCACTTACGGGGGTGGGTTCGATAATATTTACGAGTGAAATAAATCGTCGCAATAGTTAAGGCGATGGTAGTCAGGATAGTAGCAATGCCAAAGACGATGGCGAGAATATCGTTCCGGGACACTGCGTAGGTAGGAAGAGACTCAAAATTAGCCAAGGGCAACCCAGAGAGTTTTGGAGGAGGAAACTTACGACCCGTTCCGGACATTTTGACAAGAGTGAGAAAGATTATCTTGATATCAAGCGTTGAATTGCAAGAGGAAAAGAGGTATTCATACTACTTTACGAGTTCATCTGTGTCGATAGGTCCTTCTGCATGCGATTATAAGTGAAATATAACCCATGCTGTTTGAAATCGAATTCAGAGGTCTTGTGCCAGGCATAATCGTGAGTAAAAGCCAGAACCCATGCAAGTTGGGCTGGAACTGCTTGCCCTATGACTGAAGGATTTTCCGTACACAACCCCCTAATGGCGTCTCCAGTTGTGCGGCACTAGTACGGTGATGTCGAATCCTAGGCTCCGCAGGAGCACCTCCAGTACCGGAGTGCACAACTACAAATTAAACCGGGCGCTGGCTCGCTGTACTGTACTGCTGTAGGCCAGGTCCCGAAGAACCTTGTCTCATCCACGTTGTAACACCCTTTTCTCCTACTACCTCATCCTCTAGGCTGTTAGTAGCGTATTTGGAGCTGCTTGACGGGGCCTCTCAATAACATGGGAGGGTGTTGGTGCTCGCTGATGTGATTGCCCCTGGCGTGATCTACCATTCACAGCGGAGCGCTGGCACAGGAAGCTCATTACCTAAAAATGCATCGCCAGAAAAATCCCCCGCTTACTGTGTACTTTCCGTTTCTATTGGCATTTATTCTCGTGTGCCGCCACGCCGCAGCCACTTGCATTTAGGCGCATGCACAGCCTTTTGTAAAATACAAATCCATGCATTGAAATTTGGCGGTGTGTCCGATCTCCATTCCGTTATGCATGCATCTGTAGAGTTTAACTGCCAACGCATGTATCTACTTGCAGCACTAGTAATACCCAATATATAATCGCCAACATATGTATCTGATGGTAAGCACATGCCTCTAATCCCAGCCGGATTGCATGGAATGCGGTGAGCTGACCCTCCTCGAATGAATCGCCAAATTCGGGCCAACAAAATGCCAGGAATTTGCTATTCCTACCACTTCCTCGTCAGCCGTTACATGCCATGAGTTGGACAGTAATCCTGGGTGGTTAAGCGAGGAGAACTCGCGCCTTTGACTGGGTACTGGAAAGCCGCACGGTTTCCAGGAGTCCCTTGCGGTTCCCCCATTTGCCGTCGACGGCCTAGTTTTACCCCGAGGACGTATTGACCATTTCTGGTTCGCGTAGGTTGGGGGTCTGGGCTGCACAAGCAATATATCCACTAGTAATACTCTTACTCCGTAGATTGCCCCCCTATCTCGAGAGCCCAGTACCCTCGAGTAAGGCCCGAGGAACTTAGCGTCGAGTATTATAATGGTGTAATTATAGACATATATTCTATAATTTCCAATATATTAGATATACCTAAAACATTTTGGATTCCAAAATCTTTGTCGTGCTGATGATTTTCACGCCGGTACCATGACATGATGATCATCGAGCTCGGAGTTAGGCATCAGAAATGGCTTTGAGATGTTTGAGGATTCATACTTTAAGTTGCTCTGATAGAGCATTGATGAGGGAGCTGGCGTTCAATATTTGCGAGGCAAGAGCTCATGGTGGCTGGGAGTCTGGATTTCAAGGAGGCGACGAATGGAGTTGTGGAAGCTATGGGTGCTCGAGATGCCTTTTTGCAAAGTTTCTGGATGGATCAAATCACCATTTTTCCGTTGAGATATCCTCACCGTCGAGTTCCCGACTTCTAAGATGCGGATGAACAGTTATTTCCCGCGTAGTGCTTCTTCGACGTCCTTTCCACCAAGCTAGACTTCATCGTGGACTGTAGGCCCCGATAATACCAATTATCCCCATTTAGAATTACTTAAAATAGCCAAATTTTTATAGAATCGGATTCTCTGATTACAATTACTCTCGATTGGGATCATGATGTATGTGCGATTCCTTAGTCCTTTCTCAACACCACATCACAGTCACGCCGATCTACCCCTCGCGTCAACCACGGCATCGGTACCTAGCACGCAACAACCATAAGTAACACTTAACGAATCACTGCTGCACGGATGACTTTATCTTGCGATTAGAGTGACCTTTCAAAGAATAGTGGGGCTAATCACGAAGAGACACGAAAATCCAAGACGACCAATAAATAAGCGAGCGCCCCCTGAACCGCCGGAGCGGGCGATTTTCACCCGTCCAAACTTCCGTGCACATTCTCCCTTTTTGATCCCAATGACTTTCTTTCAATGATGGTGTTTATTGATGTAAATATTCATATTATCGTTCATTGGCCATCACACAGATGTCATTTCCCATCCACGTCTTCCGGAATTATGTCCCGGATTTGGATTTCGGTAGCTTTAGAGTGAAGCGTTGAACGGTTGCGAGCAGTACAGTACAAAGGAATAGCACTGGATTTTTAGTACTCAGGCTCTTGTGTGTGCTGATCATGACCGATTTCGAGAAAAGCGGACGTGATTTTCAGTATTGGAGAGTCATTTCTGATATACTGTGGAAGTCGTCTTTCCCTCTGTCATTAACTTTGGTTACTTCACACGATTGGACTTTTACTTTCAGGACAAGATGCAAGGAATTTGAAGCGAATTTAGAACAACAATATTCATTTGTGCAAGGCGAAGCTAATCCGATTATCATGACTGTGCACCGGTATTCTGAAAATCATCAGGTAAGGATGTATCTAGCTGCAAACATCATTTTGTGCAACGGAGACTGAAATTGGTTGCATTGGAGCTCTGTATCATATGCATCCTCTTCTCGGTCCGATCGAGCACTTCTCAGGGCCGCCATAGACCATTGATTGACCTCCTAGACTCTAGCCATGAGTCCGCAGATGCTTCGAGAACAACTCAAGTGTATCCCCGATGATTTTGTTCGAATGGTATCGGGTAAGTGCCAATTCTTGAGGATGGTTTGAAAGAATTGTTTGCTCGGAGTCTCCGCAGAAAGTTTGAGAGTTGTCGATGAGTCCGAGTTCTGTGTCGAGTTCTGTGTCGAGTTCTGTGTCGGGTTCTGGTTGAAAAGTGTGAGTGAGGATATAATGAGTGGTGTTTATAGGGGGTACCTACCGATCTGCACTCGATATCTACGAGTGAAGTAGATTGCTAGAACACCTATGGCAACGGTTGCAATGCCGAAGACGATTGCGAGGATGTCGTTGGTTGATACTATGAAAAGGCCCGAAGAATTAGCATATCAGATGTTCAAAGAGCCTTTAGGAAAGAGAGTCGTACACGTTAGATCCGTCATTCTGGTCCGATGGAGAAGGGGTTATTATTTTTTTTCAAGATTTAGGTTACGAGCAAGAGGAAACGCGGGTATTAATACTAGTCGGTACCAGTTTGGTGTGTGGACGCCGGTCAGCCATGCCGCAAAAGGAAACATGGCGGGAGCTGGACGTGGTCCAATCATGAGAAGTCAACCAAACGACAGTCTGTGTTCTGGTAAGTCAAGTCCTCGGGCGAGGCAGAATCGGAGAAAAAAGCGGCATGCCAAAAATGCCGGCCCCTGAATCTTGCTTTTGTATGATTGGAGAGGTTTCTAAACACGACCCGTGTAGCGAATAGGAGCCCCAGTCGTAAGGTGCGTCGAACATTGTGGTGTGGGTTGCTCGGTCTTTTCATGGTTGCAGTCGTTGTGCAGAGCCTCAACTTTCACCTGTCCGTCCTGTGGGAGATAAAGGCGAGGGCTCCACAACATCTAAGGTTAGCGTACGAAGAAGCGATCAATCCCCCTGAATCGATCAAACGTGTTGCTCCCCGCAAGCCTCGAAAACTTCTTCTACGCGCTATTTTCCCTATTTTCCCTCAATAATTCTTATGGCGGTGTATTCCGCTCTTCTGTTTTTCGTAAGTCGGGGTGTCGAGTTTCAAATTTATCGGCTCCACCAGTGGTCATAGATTATTGTCCTGCCATCTCGAGAGCCCCAGCAATTTCGAAGCGAAACTCGAAAAAATTAAAATCAAATATTTCGACGGCGAAAAGACTAAAGACTCGCCGTATAAAGCCTGCAGTCTTGCATGCACCTAAGCTATTCCAGTCTCCGGGAACTCTGTCGTGCCAACAATTTTCGGGCCCGTCGTGGGTCTCCCACAAGGCTGTGTGCAGCACCAACCTGGCAGAGCCTTGGAAGTTCAGCAACAATGTGATATGCGTGTTCGCCGCAGAGATCTGGCTTGAAAAAAATGAATCTCGTTTCGGCGATGGTGGGAGGTCTTCAAGGAACTCTGGACGGATCCGAGTGGGGGATGGGAAAGGCCGAGGGGAGCCAAGGCGAGTTTCCAGGCAGGTAAGATTCCGCTATCCTAAAATTTCCACTCTACTTGAGCAAATTTTTGAATATTCTCTCGTCAGAAGCTTCTCTTGATTCCCGATACGTCAATTGAGATACGCCTCTTCACCCAACAAAGGATCTCGCTCCCGAACATCTATACCTTCGTCCGGAACCCTATCAAAGATTAGCACAAAATCGCACCAAATCCCCCCTCCATACTTCACTAAATCAAGGAAAACGTACTTTAGAAACCCAACAAAAACCCCCAACCAAGCCGCTCCAATAAAACAGACGATCCACTCCAATATCCCAGCAACACGCCAGTACTCATTACCCAACAAGATCATAAATGCAACGCCTAGACAGACTTCCACGAAAACAATTGCGGTGCTGATGACGCAACTATATTCATACCAGGTTAGTAAAAAGGTCTTCCCTCTTTGAAAATTCCAAAATAAACACCAGGAGAAACACTTACTAAATCCTCAATCCTCTAAACGGCGAAGCTTTCATCACCAAATCCCTATAAACCCAACTCGTCCCCACCGCACTCACCCCCAGTCCACCAAAACAAATCTTCAAAAGCACACTATGCCGTTCATGATACCGATACGTATCCAACACACACAACGCCACCAGCGCCGCTCCACTAGCAACACTAGCCACAATCGAAAGTAGAGAAATGGCTTTGTTGCCCGGGAGGTTGTAAAGACGAGGTGAATAGCGCGCGTAGTGCACGGAGAGGATGGTTAGGGTGAAGAAAATGGCGGTTAGGATGCCGCCGATGCAGAAGAGGGGTTTGAGGGTGAAGGCGCCTATGTCTGATACGAATCTGTTGGGGGGGTTAGAAGGGGGGAATGGTGGGGGAAAGGGGTGAGGAAGAGGGGGAAAATACGCGACGTAGGGGTTGCTTTG
>Ga0247778_1000556_pt1 | contig 40472 bp, 36 predicted proteins | sample UWRJL049202B5_FD_179939 | JGI IMG/M metagenome (GOLD analysis project Ga0247778, IMG submission 179939) | Plant litter microbial communities from Arlington Agricultural Research Station in Wisconsin, United States - UWRJ-L049-202B-5 | ecosystem: Environmental > Terrestrial > Plant litter >...
TTTGCTCCAGCGGAGATCAGTTGCTGCATCAGCGCCCTTTTGTCCAACAGAGGGGACCATCGGTCCACTGGCCGAAGGCCCATCATTAACATTATTGGAGGAAAGGGCTACCTTTTCCCCAGCGCCCTTTCGCCCAATCTTCCATTCCTTCGTAATGGACCTCGCAATGGGATGGGTGGAATATTTTTCTACGGAGTAGGCAATCTGCCTGAATTCCTCCTCATCGATCTCCTTATCGACACATGCCCAGCTGCTGATGGAGAACTCCCCGGTGGTCAGGGTCCCCGTTTTATCAAAGACTACCTGGCGGATATCCTTAAATGACTCCAGGCTGCGCGCATGGCGGAAGAGGATGCCCTGCCGGGCGGCACGGCCAAGGCCAACCGCGATAGCGGCCGGCGTCGCCAACCCCATAGCACAGGGACATGCGATCAACAGGACGGCGATGCATCGCATGATGGATGGGGTGAACTGGTGCAGATAGAGGTAATTTCCCAGCAGGGTCAGGACGGCCAGTCCCAGTACGACAGGCACAAAAATGGCGCTGATTCTGTCTGCCAGCTGCTGGATGGGCGGCTTCTCCCCCTGGGCCTGTTTGACCAGCCGCAGAATGCCCGCAAGAACGGAATCTCCGGCCGCGGCGGTTACCTGTGCCTTTACCGTACCGGAAACAAGGAGACTTCCACCGATGAGCAGATCCTTGGCCTTTTTATCTACCGGCAGGGCTTCCCCGGAAATGATCGCCTCATTCACACCCGCCTCTCCCCAAAGGATCTTTGCGTCGGCTGGCACTTCTTCCCCTGTCCGGATCAGGATGAGGTCCCCGCTGCGCAGCTGGGCGCCTTCCACGGGAAAGATCATCTCCTTATGCTGATCGTCAAAGGCGATCATATTCGCCATCGTCTTCTGTGAGCGTACCAGGCCATTCAATGCTTTTTGCGTAGCCTGCACGCTGGCGTCTTCCAGATAATAGCCTAAAAAGACAATCGTAATGATCGAAGCCGACGTTTCATAAAAAAGATAGTCAGGACCCAGCCGGAAAATCGTTCCGGTCAGACTGTATAAAAAGGCCGCAGTCGCTCCTACGGCAATCAGGACGTTCATATTCGGCAAACCGTTGAGGATACTATTGATTGCGCTGCGTCCGAAGAAATTCATCCCCACGAGATAGACCGGCAAACAGATAATGAATTGTACCCAGGGCTGCATCAACCAGTGTAAGGCAGGGAAATACGCCATCAACATCATGGGGAGGACCAGCACCGCGGTAAAGGGGAGACAGATCAACAGATAACGCAGATGCCTGTTCATCTTGTTTTTCAGGGGCGCTCCGCCAGCCGCCTCTTTTACAACGGTATAACCCAGATCCCGGATCCCCTTCCGGATCTGCCCGGGATCGACGGCTCCCAGGGGTTCAAAGCTGACCTCTCCACTGACCAAACTCACTTTGACATTGCCCATGCCTTTCTTTTCAAGATACTTATGGATGGTCAGGGCGCAGTTCGAACAGGTCATGCCATCTATTTTCCAGTTAATGGTTTCCATACTTGGTTTCTTGTCCCTGGTTTCTTGTTTCAGGTTGATTTACAAAGTTACAGACATTAAAAGCAATCTGCCCTAACCATCAACAAGAATTCGCCACCAGCGATTGACAACGGCATAATTGATTTTCAATGAAATTGGCGAAGCCAACACTGAGACCATTGAAAGACATTATGGTCCCGAAGAAATTGGCGAAGCCAACACTGAGACCATTGGAAAGACAATATGGTCCCGAAGTAAACCAGAATCCGATATCTTTGCGGCATGGAAATCAGTTTTCAGTTGCAGGATATCCAGCCGGTTGCCGAAACGCTCTGGCTACAATTTCCCCTGCAAAAGGTTTTTGCCTTCCATGGCGGTATGGGAGTAGGAAAAACCACCTTTATCCATGCGCTCTGTGATGTCAAAGGGGTGACGGATACCGTGGGCAGCCCCACCTTTTCCATCATCAATGAGTACCGGTATCCGGGTGGAAAAATTTTTCATATCGATCTTTATCGCCTCCGCGATGAAGAAGAAGCCCTCCGGGCAGGTGTTGAGGATGTTTTATACAGTGGTGAGATTTGTTTGGTAGAATGGCCGGACCGGGCACCCGGTATTTTTCCACCGGAGACGGTTGAATTACAGCTCAGCACGCTGGATCCCGATACCCGCCTGTTAACGGTCCCGGGTTTCTAGTTTCGGGTCCCGGGTTTCGGCCCCTACTCATTAACCCCAACAAGAAACCAGAAACTGTAAACCAGAAATTGAATTTTAAATTGTAATTTGACAGGTCTATGTCGCAGCAAAAACCAATCATCAGTACTTCCTTCAGTTACGAAACCCTGGAAGAGACGTTGGATGTGAAGCCGAAGGGCGTACCCCTGAATATCGGGATCCCTAAGGAAATAGCTTTCCAGGAGAATCGTATTCTCTCACACCGGAGGCAGTGGGCGTATTGGTCAGTAACGGGCATGAAGTGATCATCGAACACAATGCCGGAGAAGGTTCCCATTACCGTGATAAGGATTATAGTGAGGCAGGCGCCAGGATCCTTTATGACAAGGCTGAGGTCCTCAAGGCACCCATCCTGGTAAAGAGCGCCCCCGTGATCGAAGAGGATCTTCCCCTGCTGCAATTGAATCAGATCGTCATCTCACCCATCCATCTATCGGCCATGAAGGCTGAGTTGCTCCAAAAGATGATGGACAAACGCATAACAGGGATCTCCTTTGAGAACCTGAAAGACGACAGCGGCACCTATCCCATCGTGCGGAGCATGAGTGAGATCGCAGGCAGCGCCGTCATGCTGGTCGCGGGTCAATACCTCAGTTCGGCCAATCATGGCAAGGGCGTACTGCTGGGTGGCATTTCCGGTATTCCGCCTACCAAGGTAATTATCCTGGGTGCCGGTATCGTCGGTGAATTCGCCGCCAGGGCGGCCCTGGCGCTGGGCGCCTCGGTAAAGGTATTCGACAATAGTGTATACCGGTTGAAACGACTGCAAAACAATATCGGACAGCGCATGTGGACCTCGGTCATCGAGCCCCGCATCCTTTCCAAACAATTGAAGACCTGCGAAATAGCCGTGGGCGCCCTCTCCTCACAAACCGGCCGGACCCCTGTTGTGGTCACCGATGAAATGGTCAGCAATATGCGGCCGGGGAGTGTCATCATCGATGTCAGCATCGACCGGGGTGGCTGCTTTGAAACTTCCGAGATCACCACCCACGAACATCCCATCTTCATGAAATACGGCGTGATCCATTATTGCGTTCCGAATATTCCTTCAGGGTTTGCCCGCACGGCCTCGCATGCCATCAGTAATGTGCTGATGCCCTTGCTGCTGGAGGCCGGCGAAGAAGGAGGATTCGAGAACCTGGTATGGCATAAGATCCACCTGCGCAGTGGCATCTATCTCTTTAAAGGAGCCTTGACCAATTTTCATCTCAGCCAGCGCTTTGACCTGAAATATACCGATCTGAACCTGCTGATCGCCAGCCAGCGATAGACCCAACTCAATCCATAGACAGGATTGATCCTCCGGTAGCCGGTCCCGGCAATAGCCCTTTTATTTGTAATCGAGGATGGACAGCGTATGCTCGCAGAAATCGTACTCCTGCAGCTCATTCGAGCTGACGATCACCGTCCTGCCTGCCCCATGTTCCCGGATCAATTGTCGGTACAGTGTGATCCCTTCGGTATCAAGGTTGGTACAGGGTTCGTCCAGCAGCATGACCGGTGTATCCGAGAAGATCGCCTGCGCAAGCCTTACCCGCTGCCGCATGCCGGAGGAATAATAACGGATCTGCTTGTTGGCGGCCCCACCAAGGCCAACTTTCACGATGATATCCCCAATGGACCAGGATGGCAGAAAGGGTTTAAAAGACTGATGAAAATGCAGGAGTTCCGTCACGGTCATCTCTTCGATGACTTCCAGGTAAGGCGCTCCAATGGAAATATGACGGAAGACATGGTCGTCGGGGATGTCCGCCCCACCGGCCGGCCCAAACTTTACAGCCCCTTCACTGATGCCGATGGATCCGGCAATGGCCTGCAGCAAGGTCGATTTACCGGAACCATTGGGACCCGTGATCGCGTAAGTATGACCCAATAAGAATTCGTAATGTAAATGACGAAAGATCCAGTCACGGTTGAAGCGTTTGCCCGCATCAATCAGCGTAATCCTCATCAAAGCTGCTTTTGCTGTAGCGTTTAATAATCCCGCGGCCGCTCTCGCGGATAAAAGTGACGATCTCATCCCGCTCATCGCTGGCCGGGAACTCTTCTTCTAAATACTCAAGTGCCTGGCTGGTATTCATACCCTTGTTATAGATCACCCGGTAAATATCCAGGATATGATTGATCTTGTCGATGGTAAATCCGCGGCGTTTGAGGCCTACTGAATTAACCCCCGAATAGCTTAATGGCAGTCTGCCTGCCTTGATATAAGGTGGGATATCCTTGCCTACCAGGGAGCCACCGCCAATAAATACATGGGGGCCTACCTTGACAAACTGGTGAATAGCGCACATTCCACCCAAAATAACCCAGTCACCCAGGGTAACGTGACCCGCTACCTGCGAATTATTGCTGAGGATACAGTTATCTCCGATGATACAGTCATGAGCGATATGGCTATAAGCCAGGATCATGCAGTTATTGCCCACCTTTGTCGTCCAGCGGTCGCGTGTACCCCGGTGGATGGTAACAAATTCACGTATGGTGGTATTATCCCCAATTTCAACGGTCGTCTCTTCTCCGTCAAATTTAAGATCCTGAGGATCAGCAGATACAACAGCTCCAGGATAGATCCGGCAATTCTTTCCAATCCGGGCCCCTTCCATGATCGTTACGTTGCTTCCAATCCAGGTCCCTGCCCCTATTTCCACGTTTTTATGAATCATTGTGAACGGATCCACCTTTACATCGGGAGCAAGCCGGGCATTTGGGTGAATGGAGGTATAGGAATGGATCATTCGACGGTCAATTGATTGATTATCAGTTTCTTGAATCATTATAGAATCTTCCTTATGGATTGCTGCCTACTTATTAAAAAAATGCTGAGTGAACCCCGGCACCCGCACAAAAATAAACTTATTTGCCACAATTCCCCTAAATAAACTTCTCTTTGGCCCCTCTTAACTTCTCTTTACCAACTGGGCCATCAGGTCTGCCTCCGTGGCTACTTTGTTGCCGACAAAGACCGTCCCCCGCATCTCACAGATCCCGCGGCGGATGGGATTCAGGAGTTCCATTTTAAGGACCATCGTATCCCCGGGAACAACCTTGTGTTTGAACTTACAATTATCGATCTTGAGGAAATAGGTATCGTATTGTCCTTCGGGCATGGAATTGATGCAGAGTAGTCCTCCGGTCTGGGCCAGGGCCTCGATCTGTAACACACCCGGCATGACAGGGTTTCCGGGGAAATGTCCTACGAAGAACTGTTCGTTGAAGGTGACGTTCTTCACGCCGATGATATGACGGTCCGTCAGCTCGATGATCTTGTCTACCAGCAAAAAAGGATAGCGGTGGGGCAGGGTCTTTTCGATCTGCTGGATGTTAAAGACAGGGGGCTGGTTGGGGTCATAGACGGGAATATTCTTCAGATGCTTGTTCTTCTTAATATACTGCTTGATCTTTTTGGCAAACTCCACATTGGTCGAATGGCCGGGCCGGTTGGCGATGATATGCCCCTTAATCGGGTACCCAATGAGGGCCAGATCTCCTATGACATCCAGGAGTTTATGACGGGCAGGCTCATTCGGGAAGCGAAGTTCCAGGTTGTTCAGATAACCGCCGCTCTTGACCTCTATCTTGTCTCTTTTAAAGGCCTTGGCCAGACGTTCCATTTCCTCCACGGTAACGGGCTTGTCCACGATCACGATCGCGTTATTGATATCGCCTCCCTTTACCAGATTGTGTTCCAGCAGCATCTCCAGTTCGTGGAGGAAGCAGAAAGTACGGCAGGGAGAGATCTCGGTTTTGAACTCACTCATGGTCTTCAATCCCGCATGCTGGGTGCCCAGCACCGGGCTGTTGAAGTCGATCAGGGTGGTCACCTTGTATTCCATGGCCGGCATCAGGGTCATTTCCACTCTTTTCTTCTCGTCATAATGCGTGATATTCGTATCGATGCTGTACCAGGCCTTGGCAGCTTCCTGCTCTAGGATACCGGCCTCTTCGATAATCTCGACAAAGGGCATGGAACTACCGTCGATAATAGGAATTTCAGGCCCATTGATCTCCAGCAGGCAATTGTCCACCCCCATCCCGACGAGGGCAGCCAGGATGTGTTCGACCGTACTGACCTTGGCGCCATTATCCTCCAGGGTCGTTCCCCTGGAAGTATCGGTGACCAGGTCGCAATCAGCCTTGATAATGGGCTGTCCGGGCAGATCAATCCTTTGGAACTGGTAGCCGAACCCCGGACTGGCGGGCTTCAGGGTCATATCAACCTTGATACCCGTGTGTAAACCCGTACCGGAAATACTTACTACCGAGGCTAATGTATGCTGTTTGTCAGGATTGAAATTTGCGTCCATGCTATATTTGTAGATTCGTAAGCGGACAAAGATAAGGAAAAGGAATCAGGGGAGAACCGGCAGCTGAACGTCCCGTATCGCTCCTTTTTACGATTATTAACAAAATATTACCCGCAGCAGGCAAATAGCGCCAAATGATTTAATTTTATTTGTACCTAAATTCATAATCATGGAAGGAAAGAAACCCAAAATATTATTGTGTGAAGACGATCAGAACCTCGGGATGGTCTTAAAGAACTATTTAGAGCTGAGTGATTTTGACGTTACGCTCGAGCGGGATGGCAGGCTGGGTTTGGCAGCTTTTCAAAGAGAAAAATTTGATCTTTGTCTTTTGGATATCATGATGCCGCATATGGATGGTTTCACCCTGGCGGAAGAAATACGGGACGTGGATCCTGATATCCCCTTATTCTTCCTCAGCGCAAAAACGATGAAAGAGGATATTATCCAGGGGTATAAGCTGGGCGCCGATGATTATATTACAAAGCCCTTTGACAGTGAAGTGCTGTTGTTGAAGATCAAGGCCATCCTCAAGCGGAATGACGATATGAACAAGGAGTCGGATAACAAGGAATTCGACCTGGGCTTCTACCATTTCAATCCCAAATTACGGGAGCTGAGCCGCAAAGGACAGACACAGACCCTTTCTCCGAAAGAGAATGAGCTGTTGAAAATGCTCGCCGAACACATGAATGATCTGCTGCCCAGGGAACAGGCCCTGAAAAAGATCTGGGGCAGTGATACCTATTTCAATGGCCGCAGTATGGATGTATATATTGCCAAGCTGCGTAAATACCTGAAAGACGATACTACGATCGAGATCGTAAATATTCACGGCAACGGGTTCAGGCTGGTGGCTCCGGTAAATGCTTAAGGTCAGTGGTGAGTGGTGAGCGGTCAGTAAAAAACTCACTCACTACTCACCATTCACTACTCACCCTCAGAACAACACCTGCTCCCCGCTTTTCGTCGGACCTTTTTTTCCCAGATGTTCATAGGCCTTAGCCGTAGCCTCCCTTCCCCTGGGGGTACGCATCAGGAATCCTTCTTGTATCAGAAATGGTTCATATACTTCCTCCAGCGTACCGGTCTCTTCGCCGACAGCCGTGGCAATAGTAGTAATGCCGACAGGACCACCCTTGAATTTTTCTATGATAGTGGCAAGAATTCTGTTATCCATTTCATCCAGGCCATGTTCGTCCACATTCAAGGCACGCAACGCATGCTGGGTAATGGCCAGGTCGATCACCCCATTGCCAAGGACCTGTGCGAAATCACGGACCCTTCTCAACAAGCCATTGGCGATACGCGGAGTGCCCCGGCTACGGCGGGCGATCTCGCCAGAGGCGTCCGAGGTGATCTTTGTATTGAGGATGCCCGAAGACCGGAGCACGATCATTCTCAGGGTCTCCGCACTATAATATTCCAGCCTGGATTTGATGCCGAAACGGGAGAGGAGGGGCGCTGTCAGCAGGCCGCTGCGGGTTGTGGCGCCGACGAGGGTAAATGGATTGATCGTCAGCTGGATGCTCCTGGCATTCGGACCGGTGTCGATCATAATGTCGATCCGGAAGTCCTCCATCGCTGCATAGAGATATTCCTCCACGACCGTACTCAGACGGTGGATCTCATCGATGAACAGCACATCATGCGGTTCCAGGTTGGTCAGCAGACCTGCCAGATCGCCGGGTTTTTCAATCACGGGCCCGGAAGTCTCTTTAATGTTCACACCCAGTTCATTGGCTACGATCCTGGACAAAGTGGTCTTTCCCAGTCCGGGAGGGCCATGAAATAAGATATGATCCAGGGCCTCTCCCCTCATCTTCGCAGCCTTGATAAAAATTTTCAGGTTCTCGACGAGCTGCGGCTGCCCGGAAAAGTCTTCAATGGCCGCGGGTCGAATATTGTTCTCAAACTCCTTATCTAAAGGACTCAGCGCATTCTTGTCATTGTTGAGATTGAGATTGGACATATACAAATATACCGAGTGTCGGTGAAACACCAAATGTCAGGAGCGGGACAGGGTTCCCGGGCCGCAAATCGTACATTGCAGGATAAATTTATCCAATATGGAAATGTCCCTGCCGGAAAAGTCGATGGATCCTGTCTACCTGGAGAAGGCCATGAACTATACGGACTATATCAAGATGGTAGAAGATCTCCTTGCAGAAGGCAAGGCCACGGGCCATCCTCATCCCGGGATCTATCTGCATTATACAAAGATGAACCTGCAGCGGATGCATCGCCTGGAGAAGACCCTCGAACTCACCCCGGCGGTAAAGGAGACCATACAGACCATCGACCGTCCCCAAATCTGGCTGGTCCTGACCGAAGGCTGGTGCGGCGACGCAGCCCAGAGCATGCCCGTCATGCGCGTCTTATCAAAAATAAATCCGCTGATAGAAATGAAGGTCCTCCTAAGAGATGAGAACCTGGCACTGATGGACCAATACCTTACCAACGGGGTCAGCAGGAGCATCCCCAAATTGATCGCGGCGGACAAGATCACTCTGCAGGAACTCTTTACCTGGGGTCCCAGGCCACAGGTCTTACAGGAGATCTTTTATCGGCTGAGGGAGGAAGGGCTGCCCTTCGATGAAATTAAAGAACAACTCCAACGCTGGTACAATGCGGACAGGACAACCGCCATCCAGGAAGAGATCGCCACACTCGTCGCCGCCAGTCAGGGTCCTTCATAGCCTTGCCCCTCAATGCCGCGCATTCCCTCCCGCACCAGCACTCCCTCAGGGCAAACGCTGCCATAAAATATCCGCAAACCATTTTTTGGTATCAAAAAAATGATGTTCCGGTCTGAAGCCCGATTGCCGGGCCAGGTATTCTGTTTCCGCCAGGTCATATTTCTGTGAGATCTCCATATAGATCGCCTCATGCTCCCTGAAATGAATGGTCTCTCCGCTCCCGAAATGCGCATCCTGCTCCACCAGGCTGATCAGGTAGCTCTTGCAGGCGCCCGTCCCCGGATCATATACAGGATAATGTTCGAACTGTGAGACGACAAGATCCGCATCCATTTCACGGTTGATCCGATGCAGCAGGTTTAGATTAAATGCCCTTGTGATCCCCCGGCTGTCATTATAGGCATCCAGGATCGTCTTTGGATGCTTCTTCAGGTCAAAGCCGATCATCAGCTGATCGCCGGGCCGCATGCGGTCATGCAACTGACGACAAAAAATAATGGCCTGCTGAGGGGTCATATTGCCGATATTGGCGCCCATGAAGAGGACCACCTTTCGCCTGTCGGAAATATTGTTGACATATTCCATCCTGTCCAGGTACTCTCCGTTAAGACCCTGCATTTGAAGACCCGGCAGACTAACCGGCAGCTTGCTCTCCAGCCAGCCGATGACATTGGAAGATATGTCGATGGGATAATAGGTGAAGGGGACATCTTTTTGCAGGAGCTCCTGCAAAAGCCAAACGGATTTGGTAGCATCTCCGGGACCCAGTTCAACCAGGTCGAATGCCTCGCCGGATTCAGTAAACCATGGGGCTATCTCGTCCGACCGGTGCTGCAGGATCTCCATCTCACAGCGGGTTGGATAATATTCGGGAGACGCCATGATCTGCTGGAACAGCTTATCACCCATCTCGTCGTAAAAATATTTTGACTGAAGATATTTCTGGTTGGCTTTCAATCCATTCATCACATCCTGATAAAAGCCCGATGAACGGCGCCCTGCAATCTTCCCGGTGGTGGTAACAGCAGACAACATAGACCTTATTTTAAAATTTAGTAGAACACCTGTGAAGGTCAGATTATACGGCAAGACGTATGCCAGTAAACTGCCATCGAAGGTGCGGATGAAAAAAATTGCGATAGGTGTTCCGGCTATGATGGGCAGGGGTCGCAACCGAGGCTCCTCTCAACACCATCTGACTCACCATGAACTTCCCGTTATATTCTCCAATGGCGCCAGGCGCCTTTGTAAAACCGGGATAAGGAAGATAGGCGCTCTCCGTCCATTCCCATCTTTTTCCCCAGCTGAACCGATCGGATGCGGCTTCCCATTCCCACTCAGTGGGGAGCCTGCGCCCCTTCCATGACGCATAGGCTGCGGCTTCATAATAGCTGACATGGCATACAGGTTCTTCCAGCGTCACCGGGCGGAGGCCCGATAGCGTGTATTGATACCATGTGTCGTCAATAAGATGCCAGTATAATGGGGCGGCAATTGCGTTCTTTTTCACCCAGTCCCAACCTTCTGCATGCCAGTACCTGAAATTCTCATACCCGCCCGATTCGATAAAGGCCATATATTCTCCATTCGTGACCGTCGCGGCGGCAATACCATAATCCCGCAGGTATACTTTATGAACGGATAATTCATTGTCAAAACAGAATCCCCTTCCCTGGTACCCTATTTCGTAGATCCCTTCCGCCATCGACTGGTAGCTACTCCCGGTGCCGACTGCCCGTTCAGTCCCGCCAGCCTGGACCCCATCAATGGACTCCAGCCTGGAATAGGCAGGGAAGAGGGGATTATGACCCAGGATATACTTGATATCCGACCAGAGTAATTCCTGGTGCTGCTGTTCGTGATTCAGACCCAGCAGAACCAGTGCCTCCAGGGCCGGATCCACGGGTAACGACATCAACAATTCCATCATGGCCGCATCCACATGTTTCCGGTAGGCATAGACCTCATCCACGGAAGGACGGCTGAGGTTTCCCCTGTCCGTCCGTATGACCCTCGCCCCGATGGTCTCATAATAACTGTTGAATACGAAATTATAATCCGGGTTATAAGCCTGGTAACCAGGAAAGTATTGTAAAAGAGCAAAAGTCTCCCAGAACCAGGTGGTATGACCCAGATGCCACTTGGGCGGACTGACATCCACAACAGGCTGCACCACATAATCCTCTTTTTGTAAGGGTTGGCAGATCGATTCGCTGGCCTCCCGGATGGTTGTATACTGTTCCCGCAAACTCATAAACTGTCTTTTTTCAGATAAGTGGAAAGATCGGTAATGGTATGGATCCCCAATTGTTGTGCCTGGCTCCGGCGCATCATCAGGGCATAGGCATTATTAAACCCTATCGGCTCCAGCCATCGCAGTCCGTACCTCCTAACAAATTCACTCTGCACAAAGTTGTAAACAGGGTCTTTCTTCCCTCCCAGCCGCCGGAGATCCTCCGGACTGGGGTGCAGGATGGCCAGCAGGGCCGTGCCCGTGTATTCCGGATACATATCGATCTTATTATTCACCAGGGCTTGGAAACAGATCTTTGTTCCTCCCAGCCCTGTTTTTGTTTCTACCTGAAGACCAGTATAGCCGCGGATCAACATGGCATACATATTTATCAGGATATACTGCTCGGGAAAGATCTTCGAACCCAGCCGGATCGTCCCTTGTTCACCGCTTCTGCCCGGCTCTTTTCCCGGTTCCTTATAGAGACCCTGTGCTGTAAGAAAATCCCGGGCGCATTGTTCGGGGGTCTGGTTCAGGTATTCCACCCGGTAGTTCAGCGCCGTCATGATCGAATCATTGATCCTCCCTGCCAGCTTGTTCAGGACCGGCGCCAGTCCGGGATATTTGTCCATAACCGCTGTACGGATCACCGGGGCCGCATAATAAGGTGGAAATATTTTTTTATCGTCTTCCAGTACGACCAGCCCATAAGCATTCAACCTTCCGTCCGTGCTGTAGCCGCTGATAACATCCAGTTTTTTATCAAAGGCCGCCTTGTACATCACCGCATCACTGATCACTACGGTCTTTATTTTCAGACCATATACGGAACGCAGACCAATATCACCATCGCTGCGTCCCATAAACTCCGGTGTGAATCCGGCCAGTAACCGGCTGCTATAGCCCATGGGCAGCATGTAGAACGAAGAGAAGCCAAGAATTATCAGGGGCATGATGCGCAGTGCGGTCCGTCTTTTCTTCCTGCTCATTCTCTGGACAAGAGAAAGGATAAAATCGAGCAGGATAGCCAGCAGGGCCGCAGGTATGGCCCCCGCCAGGATCATATTTGTATTGTTCAGGGCGATACCGCCGAAGATAAATTCACCCAGTCCTCCCGCTGCAATATAGGCCGCCAGGGTCCCCACACCCACATTGATGACCGTTGCCGTTCGGATCCCGGCCATGATAACGGGGAAGGCCAGAATAAGTTCTACTTTAAATAAGACCTGGCTGCGGGTCATCCCCATGGCTACAGCAGCCTCCCGGACGACCGGGTCTACGCCATTGATGCCGGTATAGGTATTGCGGATGATAGGCAGGAGTGCATAGAGGAAGAGAGCCGTAATGGCGGGTACGGGACCGATCCCGAGAAGAGGGATCATAAAGCCCAGCAGGGCAATACTGGGAATGGTCTGCAGGACCCCGGCAAAGCCCAGCACAAAACCGGCAGCCTTTTTTCTCCCTGTGATCCAGATCCCCAGTGGGAGACCGATGAGGATGGCAATCAGTAGAGAAATAAAGGTCAGCCCGATATGCTCCGCAGTCTGCTGCAGGAGCTTTCCTGATTCCTGGTGCATGAACTGCCAAAGGGTCTGGGTTGGGTTCATGCGTTGGTCCTGTTCTTCAAATGAGTAAATGCCCTCATGAGAGCAGGATAATCGGTAGCATCCATCATCTTTACCTCCAGCTGAAAACGCTGGTCCTCAAAAAAATCCGTCACATAGGCATTGGCGGGATGATACAAGAGTTCTGCCGGCTTTCCCATCTGTACGATCTTTCCTTTATCCAGCAGACAGATTCGGTCGCCCAGTTCAAAAGCTTCCTGTACATCATGGGTGACGAGGATGATGGTCTTGGTCCGCAGCTCATCTAATTCCTTAAAATCTTTTTTTACACTGGCCCGGGTGATCGGATCAAGCGCCCCGAAGGGCTCGTCCATCAGCAGGACAGGCGGATAGGCCGCCAGGGCCCTGGCCAGTCCGATCCGCTGCTGCTGACCGCCACTCAATTGGTGAGGATAGGAGGAAAAATATTTATCGGGAGGAAGATGTAATTTTTCCAGCAGGGTCCTGGTGCGTTCCCGGATCTTGTCCTTATCCCACCCCAGCAGACGTGGAACGACAGCGATGTTTTCCGCAACGGTATAATGCGGAAAGAGACCGGTATTCTGCAGCACATAGCCTATTTTTCTGCGCAGGACTGCAGGATCCTGGTCGTTGACGACCGTGCCATCGATCCGGATCTCACCCGTGTCGGGCTCGATGAGCCGGTTGATCATCTTCAGGAGAGTGGTCTTGCCACAACCGCTCTTTCCCAGGAATATCATATTCTCTCCCGCTTCCACGGAGAAGGAAATATCATCGACAGCCCTGAAGCCTCCGAAAGTTTTGGTTATATTTTTAACTTCAATCATCCGTTTCCGTTATCAAATTCGGGCGAAAAGATTGTTCAGGGATTCTGCAAAGGTCGGGTGGGCGAAGACGGCATCCCGGATCCTGTCATAGGTCACATCACCCATCATCGCCATCTGTAATATACTCATCAATTCACCGCCACCGGCGGTCAATACGGCGGCGCCGATTATCTTTTTGCTATCCGCATGTACGATGGCCTTTATCAATCCCTTTGTCTCCCCATTCTCTTCCGCCCTGGCGATGTAGCTCGCTGGCATAGTGGCCACCTTTATGGGAATACCCTTCTCACGGGCCTCTTTTTCCGTAAGCCCGACCCTGCCCAGTTCGGGGTCGGTAAAAAGGCAATAAATGGCGGTCCGGCCGGCGATGCTCTCATTACCCTTCTCTACCAGGTTCTTATATACAATGAGATGATCGTTATAGGAAATATGTGTGAATTGAGGACCGCCTTTGACATCTCCCAGGGCAAAGATCCCCGGGACATTCGTCTCCAGCCTGTCATTGACGGATATAAAGCCATGATCATCCAACCGAATGCCCGCGGCAGCGGGATTTAACGCCATCGCGTCCGGAACCCGGCCCGTAGCAACGAGGAGGTGCGAGCCGGTAACCGAACCCCGTGTGGTTCCGGGCCCAGCTGTCGGTCCGGCAGCCGTAGCCGTATCCAGTTCCAGCCTTATATCTTTCCCTTCGCCGCTCACCTTTACGACCCTGGCCCCTGTCATGATCATCAACCCCTCCTCCTCCAGTATCTTTCGTATTTCGAGCGCAATATCTTCATCTTCTTTCGGCAGGAATGTGTCCTTGCTTTCCAGGATCGTCACGCGGCTTCCCAATCTTCTGAAGAACTGACCGAATTCCAGGGCGATATAGCTGCCGCCCATAATGACCAGGTGTTCCGGTATTTCTAAAAGGTCCAAAAGAGAAGAAGAAGTAAGATAATGCACGGAGTCCAGACCCGGGACAGGAGGCAGCTGCGCGCGGGTGCCCGTATTGATGAATATTTTTTCCGCGGTAAGGATCGACCGGGATCCATCCTCTTTGGTGACCGTAACCTCCTTTGGGCCCGAAAAGACAGCGTTCCCGAATATCAAGTCCAGGTTTGACTTTTCCAACAGCCCTTTTGTGCTGCCCTCCCGGGAGGAGAGCACGACAGCATTCTTACGCTTGATCACTGCCTCGATATCGATGGAAGATCCCCGGGTATGAATGCCGAATTCATCACTCCGCCGGATGAGATGGGCTACACGGCCGGAGGCGATCAGCGTCTTGGTAGGTGTACATCCTGTGTTGACGCAGGTACCCCCCACCCACTGTCTTTCGATGATGGCCACTTTCCATCCGGCATCGGCAAGTTTCTTCGCCAGGGGACTGCCCGCCTGACCGGCGCCGATAATAACAGCATCATATTTTATCATGTCAGCAAGATTAGCGGGTGATCTCCACGCCCTTCCAGAAAGCCACATGGTCCTTTATATTTGCTGCCGCCTGTTTGGGATCAGGATAATACCAGGCCGCATCCTTATTGATCTTTCCGTTCACTTCCACGTCGTAATATGATGCACGTCCCTTCCAGGGACAAATAGAGTAATGATCCGAGTTCCTGAAGAACTCTTTCCGGATGGATCCGGGAGGAAAATAATGATTGTTTTCTACCACGATCGTGTCATTACTCTCTGCGATAAGGGCCCCTTTGTATATGGCTTTCATCCGTTAATTTTTACTCTTTATCTTTTCTCATGCTATTAACCCCCGTACGCGGATTTTGTTCATGCAATAACTATACCAGCGGTCGGGGGCCGATCGCTCTTATTGGATGCTTACCAGTGTGATATCAAAGTAGATAGGGGCGTTGGGTGGGATCGTACCTGAACCCTGGCAACCATAGCCATAGGCCGAAGGGATCAGCAATTTGATATGCCCGCCCTCCCGGATCTTTGTCAGGCCATATTGCCAGCCGGCGACCAGCTGTCCCAATGGCCAGCCCGTTTTCGCGGCATTGGTGGTAGAGTCGAAAATGGTGCCATTCAGCAAGGTCCCCATATAGGTAATAAAGACTTTCGAGCCGATGGTCGGTATGGCGCCGGTTCCCTGGCTGATAACCTGGTAGTACATGCCCACTGTGTCTTTCAGGTCACCGAGACCCTGGATCTTTGCGAAGTTTAAAAGGGCGGTGGAATCTGCGCTGACCGGTGTATCTGTACAGGGACCGGCCTCCGGTTCGGCAGCGCTGCCGCAGCCTGTGTTGATCAGCAGGACCGCCGCGATCAGGGTCATCAATAGCAATGAATTTCTACGCATAGGATAAAATTATGCGTTAAATATAGCAAAAAAGGCCGGGTGAATATCAATTAACAACGGCTGCGACAACCCGGGGGGCAGCTTGCCGGGCAGGCTTAGGTTTGTTACGTTTGTTCCACCAGACCAGCAGTCCGGTGACGGGCAGACTGGCGCAGATCAGGCTGACGATAAAGGCGATAATCTTACCCGTCAGCCCCGCGATGGCCCCCACATGAATATCATAATTCATCTCGACTAGCCGCTCGCCGGGGTTCTTCTCCGAATTATTGCGCCGGTGCAGCAGCTTACCGGAATATTGATCGAATTGAAGGACGTCCGCGCCATAATAGGTTTCTCCGTCACGGTACCCGGCGACATAGATCGTACCTTCCTTGCCCGCAGCCGGCGAGATGCCCAAACGCACAATACCAGGCAGCTGCCGCAAGGCCTCCGCATAGGCAAGATCCATGGGATTACCCGTGGGTCGGGCCGCTTCCACAGATTTCACGACAACCTGTGGCGGGGGAGTGGTTGTGCCTGCAGCGGCAACATAAACCAAACCCATGAACCATCTGAATGAAAAGACCATTCCAGTCAGCGCAAGGATCAGCGCGGGAAAAAGGGTATAGAACCCCGGAACATTGTGCAGGTCATAATTCACCCTCCTGAAAGAGGCCTTCCATTTTATTTTGAAGCTGCGGTCACGGGTAGCCTTTGTCCATTTCTTCGGCCACCATAATACCAGGCCGGTGATCAACAGCAGGACGAAGATCAGGGTACTGTAACCCACGATGGGCTGCCCGATGCTGGTCTTCAGCAGGAGGCTCCAGTGGATGGCTTTGACAATGGAAAAGAAATCATATTTATAATCCCTGATCCCTGTAGGGGCGCCGGTATAAGGATTGATAAAGGCCGACCTGTAATAGGGCATCGAGCCAAAATAGGTGAGCGCGCTGTCATTCTCGGCATAAGCCATAAATTCCCAGCTCCGGTCGGTCTGCCGGTAGGAAACAATATTGTTGACGGGCATTTCCTTTCCAAGGGCGGCCTGGGCTTTTTCCAGCAACAGACTCACAGGGAGGATGGGGCCCTTACCGGGGGTTATGAAATATTTTTCCCTTCCCAGGGCCTCCGATATTTCTTTCTGGAAAACAAAAAGACAGCCCGTGATACTGACGATCAACACCACCAATCCCGAGGCCAGCCCTAGCCAAAGATGTAGCTGGCCGATCCAATATTTCACCGTCCTTTTCTTTTTCATCCTCATTTAGGCAGCAAAATTGCAGCAGGAAAAAAGAAACCCGCCCCTCAATCGGGAAAATTTATTTACGCAAAAGGAAAGAAGATCATCCAATAACACTTTATATAAATAAATTACAATATGAGTCCGGAAGAATTTACAGCCAGTTTGCAGAAAGAAGAACCACCAACAGGCATTACGGCCAGCCTGGCAGCGCTCTGGTACGAAGGAAAAGGGGATTGGCAGCAGGCGCATACGATCGCACAGGACCTGCCGACGAAGGAAGGGGCCTGGGTGCATGCCTATCTTCACCGTAAAGAAGGAGATGCATGGAATGCCAACTACTGGTACAACCGGGCCGGACAGACCATGCCGGATCTTTCTTTGGACCAGGAATGGAAGGAAATGGTGAAAGTCCTCTTGCGAGGTGTCTGCTAGCTGATATACTGGTTCATTTGCAGGATCCCATCCGGATCAGGACAATTGGCCAGCCACTTCTCCTTCTCCGAGAACTTGCAGACCCCAGGATAATCCCCCTTCCAGCCCTGCATGTCGGTGATCAGCTGAAAATGAAGGTGAGGAGGCCAATTGCCGTTCTCGAAACGCATACCCATTTCTGCGATTACCTCCCCTTTCAGGACCCGCTGCCCCTCATGGAGATTTTTCAGGGAATTAAGACTAAGATGACCGTAAAGTATGTGAAAGGAGAATCCTTTTAGATGATAGGTAATGATCAGGGTGGCCCCGTAATCACTGTCATTGTTATTAAAGGCAAAAGAATGGACGATACCGTCCAGGGGTGACATGATCTTTGTCCCCGCCGGCCCCCAGATATCGATGCCCAGGTGGAGGCGGCGGGGTTCTGTGGCGGGATCAGCGCCGGAGTCGGCCCCGGTCGCCGGAGAACGGGGATCCTCACTGCCGGCTACAGGAAGGGCCTGATCAAAATGCTTGCTCCGGGCATAGAGGGTCCGGTGTTCCCCATAACCGCCAATGCCATACCGGGCCCGGTGCGCGCGCAGGGTCTCATTGATATAGTTGGCGAAACGCTCCGTATCGGCTATCTGATCGGGACTGAGATCCCTGTTCCTTTCCGTAAAATCAAAAGAATACAGCAGGTCTACTCCCGGTTCGAAAGGTACAACCGGATGAAACTCCTGCCGCCACTTTTGCAGTATTATCATTTAAAAGTAAGTTAGACAAAAAAAATGAACTATAAATATTTACGCTTACCCGCAATAAAAATGCGGATACTACCAACTATGGAAATTGCAATTTGTCCTAATTTCCTTTTGCGGTTAAATGTTTTTCGTATGATCTGAAATGAAAAAAATGAATAAATTATCATAGCCATTACCGTTGATGACCACTATTTCGAGGGGGTAGATAATGTGCCTGAAATGGAAAATGGACAACTGGAAAGTTATGTACATACCTTCTGTTGACAACAACGTAAAATCGAACCAGCCTGCTATTTCACGGGTCCTATGGATATATGATGACAATGTGTTCTTTCTGGGCGACAATTGCATCATCCTCCACAAGCTCGGCCAGTGTAAACGATTCTTCGGGCCCCACATAGAAATGGACATCAATTTTGTAAATGATAGCTACCTGGGAAAATACATGGATATCGGCAGAAATAATCCCAATTTCAGCAATTTGACAGGCCTGCCTCTGTTGGATGTGGATTATGATCGGTACGATGAGATCATCTGTGTCAGTACAGATGAAACGGCCCTGGTTTCTGTCTTGCAGCAAAAATACCCCGGGCCGGAAGTTCATCCGCCAAAGTTCACCGTGTACTCCTTTAGCCGGGCTGTTTTCTTCAAAAGACAAAATTTAAGATCACCTGTTTTCCCCTTTTATGAAGCATTGTTCAAATATGCCGACGGCTTGATAGACCAGCCATATGAACTGTATATATCCCCTGATGAAAGAATATGGGGCGATCGATGGCTGGAAGCAAACGGTATAAAAAAGAATGAGCAATTGTATGTCATCGTTGACAATGCTTCCAGCCGTGAGAAACTATTAAGACTGGATGCTTATTATAATTTGTTAATCCACCTGTTGGAGCCGGAACATACAAAGTTGTTGATTTTTGATGAGACCAGTATGGGGAAGGAGGCATTCTATAAAGAGTTGCTGGATAAAAAATATTTTGGCAGGTTGATCTTCTCAAAAGGATTAAAGCTCCGGGAAGATCTTTGCCTTATCAGTTCGGAATACGTAAAAATGGTCTTTGGTCCTTGTACCGGCTTGTTGCATTGTGCATCTGGCATTTATAATCATTTAATAAAAAATGGTCTGGTCACTGCAGCCCCTGCGTTGATTGTCTATACGGGCCCCTGGGATGCGTATTTCTGGTGGAACGCTTCACCATTGGTCGATTGCCTGATTTTAAAAAAATCAGCCGGCGAAAAAGTATTGTTAACACTCAATACACTGAGAGACTACGAAAAGAAGGACTTTACTGACAGACTGGATTGCAGTGACTACACGGCTGACATGATAGCGGGGTTTATTGAAAGCAAAATGTCGATCCTGGCAACACATCATGAAAATTGCGACCAATACTAAATGCGGTTACAACCATGGAATCTGTTTCTCAATATTGTTATAGAATATTTCAACAGGCGATCGACGACTATCACATCCGCGATGACGTCAATGCCGCCATGGAGTGTAACTATGATGATAATGCGCTGGATGCCTTGTTATACAAAAAATCCTGGATCGATACGGTGCAGTGGCACCTGGAAGATCTGATTCGGGATCCCGCCATCGACAGCCGTCATGCGCTTGACATCAAAAGGCGCATTGATGCCCTTAATCAAAAAAGAACCGACCTGGTTGAACAGGTGGACGACTATTTTCAAAACCTGTACAGCCAGGTCGTTCCCCGGCCAAATGCCACGCATAATACGGAAAGCCTGGGATGGGCCATTGACAGACTGTCCATCCTGTCTTTAAAAGAGTTCCACATAAGAATTGAATTGAGCAGGGCAGATGCTTCTGTTGAGCATATCGGTAATTGTCAAGCCAGGAAACAAATACTCGATGCACAGCGGAAAGACCTGCTGGTCTCCATCAATCGGTTGAATCAAGATATCAGGAGCGGAAGGAAAATAAATAAAGTTTACCGGCAACTAAAAATGTATAACGATCCCTCTTTTAACCCCGTGTTGTATAAAAGCCGGGAACAGCAAACATAGCCTGCCACGCCGCGTTAAATGACCACATTGATCATCTTATTTTTTACATAGATGATCTTTTTCGGCGCCGTCCCATCCAACCACTTTTTCACCGTTTCATCGGCCAGGACCAGGGCTTCCACCTGCTGCTGGGTCGCGTCCAGGGCAATGTTCAGTTCGGACCTGGTCTTCCCGTTGATCGCAATGGGATAATTTTTGGAGGACTCCACCAGGTATTTCTCTTCCACCTGTGGATAGGGCGCATCCAGTATGGATCCCGGATTGCCCAGCTGGGACCAGAGTTCTTCACTGATATGCGGTGCATACGGTGTAAGGATGACCAGTAACTTCTCCAACACCTCTTTTTTACTGGCCTTCAGATCGGTAAGTTCGTTGACCCCGATCATCAGAGCACTGACACCTGTATTGAAAGAGAAACGTTCTGTGGCTTCTTCCGTTTTTTTGACGGTCTTATAGATCACTTTGTATTCCGCGTCAGTGGGTTTTTCCGTCGTCCATATTTTCCCCCTGATCTCATCGAAGAAGAGACGCCAGAGCTTGCGGAGGAAACGGTGAACGCCTTCGATGCCCTTGGTATCCCAGGGCTTGCTTTGTTCCACCGGGCCGAGGAACATCTCGTACATCCGGAAGGTATCGGCGCCGTATTTGTTCACCAGATCATCAGGGTTGACGGTATTATACAGGCGCTTGCTCATCTTCTCCACTTCCACGCCGCAGATATACTTACCTTCTTCCAGGATGAATTCGGCATTGGCATATTCGGCGCGCCAGTTCTTAAAGGCGGCAAGATCCATCTCTACCCCATCGACGAAATTGACATCGACATGGATCGTCGAAATGGTGATGGCGCTGATCTCTATACCATTGTTGTTATAGATATTCCTGATAGCCAGGGACACCAGCTCATGAAATTCGGGCGTTCCTTCCATCGCACGTATGCCCAGAGAGACAAAGACAGGGTTTGTTTTTGACAGATCTTCGACCTGATGACTACCCTTTAACTCCAGGCGGTAGACGAAGCGGCTGCTGCCCTGGATCATGCCCTGGTTGACCAGACGCTTATAGGGCTCGTCATGGCCGATCGTCCCCAGGTCATAGAGGAATTTGGTCCACATGCGGCTGTAGAGGAGATGACCGACGGCATGTTCGGTACCACCGATATACAGATCTACCTGTCCCCAGTAATCGGAGGCCTGGCGACTGCAGAAGACGGCATCATTATGGGGGTCCATATACCGGAGGAAATACCAGCTGCTGCCGGCATAACCAGGCATGGTATTGGTCTCCAGATGACGGGCCGTCCAGGCTTCCACATTGGCCAGGGGGCCTTCCCCTTCCGGGCCCGGGCCGTATTTTTCTACATGGGGGAGTTCCAGGGGCAGTTGGCTTTCATCCAGAGGGCTGGCAATGCCATCCGACCAGGTAATGGGGAAGGGTTCACCCCAGTAACGCTGCCGGCTAAAGGCGGCATCACGCATCCGGTAATTGACCTTCCGGGCGCCAATGCCCTTATCTTCCAACTTCTTAATCACGATGACGATGGCATCCTTCATGACGATCCCATCTAAGAAATCGCTGTTCTCCAGTTTGGCCTCCTTGGTAGGGTTTGCCTCGAGCCCGTTGAAATGTGACCCTATGATATTTGTGACCAGTATGCCGAAATGATTGGCGAATTTAAAATCGCGCTCATCCCCGCAGGGGACGGCCATTATGGCCCCTGTGCCGTAGCCCGCCAGGACATATTCCGAAGTCCAGATGGGGATCTGCAGGCCGTTGAAGGGGTTGATGGCGTAGGCGCCCGTAAAGCAGCCGGTGATCTTTTTTTCCGCCATCCGCTCTCGCTCGCTCCGGGATTTCACATAGGTGAGGTATTCGTCTACGGCTGGCTGTTGTTCGGCGGGCACGATCTTCTGAAGGATCTCATGTTCGGGGGCAACTACCATGAAGTCGACTCCGAAAATAGTGTCGGGCCGGGTCGTATAGACCGTGAGTTTGGGCAGGGCTGCTGCAGCCTGTCCGGAAATGCCGGGGACGGCTACGTCAAAAGTTATTTCAGCGCCAAAGCTCTTGCCGATCCAATTGGACTGCATTTCCTTCATGGCATCGCTAAATTCCACTTTTTCCAGCCCTTCCAGGAGGCGATCCGCATATTCGGTGATCCGGAGGTACCATTGACGCAATTTCTTTTTTACGACGGGATGCCCTCCCCGCTCACTCAACCCGTTGATGACCTCATCATTGGCCAGGACGGTCCCCAGGGCTTCGCACCAGTTGACCTCTCCATAACCACAGTAGGCAAGGCGATAGTTCATGAGTACTTCTTCCCGGCGGCGGCGGTCGTATCCCTTCCATCCTTCAGCGTCAAAGCGGAGCCGTGCATCGCCCGGACAGGGGTGGTTCTTATTGCCTTCCGTCGCGAAATGCTGTATCAGCACGTCGATGGGCAGGGCCTTATGTTGTTTGCGATCATACCAGGACTTGAAAAGCTGCAGAAAGATCCACTGGGTCCATTTGTAATAGGAGGGGTCGGAAGTACGCACCTCCCGGTCCCAGTCGAAGCAGAAGGCGATATTGTCCATCTGCTTGCGAAAATTACGGATATTGGCCTCCGTGGAGACGGCAGGGTGGATACCGTGATCGATCGCATATTGTTCAGCTGGCAGGCCAAATGCGTCGTATCCCATAGGATGCAGTACATTAAAGCCTTTCAGCCTTTTATAGCGGGCATAGATATCGCTGGCGATATACCCCAGGGGATGCCCCACATGCAGGCCGACGCCGCTGGGATAAGGGAACATATCCAATACATAGAACTTAGGCCTGGACGGATCGTTGCTTACCCTATAGCTGCCCGTCTCCATCCATCGCTGCTGCCATTTCTTTTCAAGTTCGCTGAAATTATATTCCATAGCTATAGTTGTATTGCGGATGATTTTATTTTTAGGGGATCGGCTTATCTAAAAGTTGGAAAAAAGTTAAAAGCCGCCCCTCCTTCGAAATAATGCGGCAAATCAATCGTTTAAAGGGTGATAAAGTTACGAAAAGGACGGGTAATTCCTGCGCAAAAGGCTTCGGTTGGTCGCAAATCCTTTACTTTTGTTACTTAGCGAAGTACCTAAATAAAATTATCATTTACCATGGCACAATTCGGAAAGGGATATGCTAAACGCTCCACTCCTTCTTATTTTATGGCCATTGTAGGCGTTTCAGTCGTTTTATTTCTCCTGGGCCTGCTGGGCTGGATCGTGATCAACGCCAACAAGCTGGGTCAGAATTTTAAAGAGAATGTGGAAGTGCAGGTATATGTGCGGGAAAATGTCACAGCAAAAGATAGCGCATCCCTGGTGGATTATGTGGCTGCACAGCCATATACGAAAACTTATAAATATATAACAAAGGATATGGCCCGCAGGCAGTTCGTCGAGGACGGGAATAAAGACTTCATGGATGTCCTGGACAAGAATCCCCTGCCCCCCAGCGTGGATTTCAAGATCAAAAGCGAATATGCCAATCCCGACTCCCTCAATAAGATCAAGGCCGACCTGGTGCAGAATATCGCCGTCAGTGACGTCCAGTACAATAAAAGACTGGTCTCCAACCTGAACGATATGATAAGAAAAATCAGCTTTATCCTTTTGGGTGTCGCCGTGGTCATATCTATCCTGGTGATCATCCTGATCGACAATACCATTCGCCTGGCCATGTTTAGCAACCGGTTCCTGATCAAGACTATGCAGATGGTAGGGGCTACCCGGTGGTTTATCGCAAAACCCATGGATATCCGGGCCCTGCTCAATGGGGCCATCAGCGGACTGATCGCCATCGGGGGCATTGTGGGCGTTATTTTCCTGGCTGAGCAGTGGCTGCCGGAAATAAGGGCGATCCGGGACTATGCGCTGCTCTCGTCTATGTTCCTGGTAATCATCCTGCTCGGTATCTGTATCTCCTTTATCAGCACCCACCGGAGTGTGTTGAAATACCTGAAAATGAAATTAGACGACTTATATTAGTCGCTTTGACTCGGATTTCCCTTTTCGGATCGCTCTTTTTCCCGCTCCGGGACCGGGGTCCCGTCGCTCCATCTAATAATTGCCCTTCGGGCAGCCGAACTGTGTTCGGTTGTTTTTCCCGGGTTCCGTCGGAAAATAACCCGGCAAAAATCAATGGTTAATAACGTATATTGCAGGCCCATAATCAATAATTTCAATGGCAACGACCAAAAAAGCAGCAAGTTCCACCCCCAAGAGTAACGCCCCATTGTTCGGCAAAGAGAATTACCGCTGGATGCTGATCGGCATTATCGTCATGGCCCTGGGCCTGTTCCTGATGGCCGGTGGTAAGAGCAAGGATCCCAATGTATTCGACCCGAAAGAAGTATACAGCTTTACCCGGATTACCCTGGCCCCCATCCTCATCCTGGCTGGATTCGTACTGGAGATCTTCGCTATTTTCCGCAAGGACAAGAGCAGCGGGCAATAATTCTCAATTACACTCATGACTATCATTCAGGCGATTATCCTTGCGATCGTGGAAGGACTGACCGAATTTCTCCCTGTGTCTTCCACCGCACACATGAAATTCACCAACCCGATCATTGGCGTCAGTTCCACTCCCTTTACAGATATGTTCGAGATCGTCATCCAACTGGCAGCGATCCTGGCCGTTGTAGTGGTCTATTTCCGCAAATTCTTCGACCTCTCCCGGCTGAACTTTTATGTCAAGCTGGTGGTTGCCGTCATCCCGGCCATCGTATTCGGGATCCTCCTGAAGAAGCATATCGACAGCTTGCTGGGTAACCTCTATATTATATCCGGTATCATGATCGCCGGGGGCATCCTCTTCCTCTTCGTAGACAAATGGTTCCAAAACCCTACCGTGCATGAAGAATCCAAAGTCAGCATCGGCACTGCCTTCCGGATCGGATGCTTCCAGGTCCTGTCCATCCTCTTCCCGGGTCTGAGCCGCAGCGCTGCGACCATCCTGGGTGGCATGAGCCAGGGCCTTAGCCGGACGGCCGCCGCGGAGTTCTCCTTCTTCCTGGCCGTACCCACCATGCTGGCAGCCTCCGTAAAGAGTTTCTGGGACGTCCATAAAGAACATCCCGATGCCCTCTCGAAAGATAATTATATGATCCTGGCCGTCAGCAGCCTCGTCACCTTTATCGTATCCATCATCGTTATCCGTTACTTCATCGGGTTCCTGAAGAAACATGGGTTCAAGGTCTGGGGTTACTACCGGATCTTTATTGGGGTCGTAATGCTGATCCTTTTATGGAGGGGGATTGTCTGATGCAAACAGCGCCCAAAAAAGTGATCAACGGATGGGCCATGTATGACTGGGCCAATTCCGTCTATAATCTTGTCATCACCACTACCTTTTTCCCGCTCTATTTCCTGCTCGTTACCCACGAAAATTCCGGCAGTGACCATGTCCGGTTCCTGGGACGGACCTTTGTCAACTCTTCACTCTACAACTATGCGCTGTCAGCCGCCTATTTGCTCATTGGGATCCTTTATCCGATCCTGACCTCCATTGCCGATACCCGTGGCAACAAGAAGAATTTCATGCGCTTCTTCTGCTATATGGGCGCCGCAGGATGCAGCCTTCTCTATTTTTTTGATGGATCGAATCTGGGATGGGGTATTCTTTTTTTTATGCTGGCCTCCATGGGCTATAATGGCAGCCTCGTATTTTACAATGCCTACCTACCCGAGATCGCAGCACCGGAAGACCGGGACCGGGTCAGCTCTAAGGGATATGCCTATGGTTATGTCGGCAGCGTGATCCTGCAGCTCGTTGGCTTTGTCCTTGTCCTGCTGTTAACGGACAAATTGCTCAGCCTGCGTCTGAACTTCCTGCTGGTCGGACTCTGGTGGGCCGGATTTGCCCAGATCACCTTTCGCGTCCTGCCAAATGTCGACCGGGTCCCGTTGAAAAAAGGGAATGTATTCACCGATGGCTTTACCGAGATCAAAAAGGTCTACGGAGAAATAAAGAAGATGGCCGTGTTGAAAAGATACCTGAGGGGTTTCTTTTTCTACAGCATGGGAGTGCAGACCGTGATGCTGGCGGCTACCCTCTTTGGCAGCAAGCTCTTGGGTCTGGATGATACCAAGCTGATCATTACAGTAGTTCTGATCCAGCTGGTGGCGATCGTCGGGGCGGTCTGGATGAGTCGCCTCTCCACCAGCTACGGCAATATCAGGGTCCTGATGGGCGTAGTCGGTTTTTGGATCCTAATCTGCATAGCGGCCTATATTACGGCCGGCATGGCGGAACCCCTGAAACCTTACCATGAAAAGATTGCCAAACTGAAGGAGGTGAAAAAAACCATGAAAGCCAGGCCGCTGCATGCCACAGATTCGCTCAGCATCGCCCGCAGGGACGCAGAAGAAGGCAGGATCGAGGGAGAACTATCGAAGGCGGAGTCCGAACTGGCGCCTCAACAGGGACCTATTGAATATGCATTTTACCTGCTGGCCCTGGCCGTTGGCCTGGTGATGGGTGGGATCCAATCTCTCAGCCGGTCCACCTATGCCAAGTTGATGCCCGAGACAAAGGATACAGCCTCCTATTTCAGTTATTATGACCTGACGGAGAAGATGGCCATCGTGATCGGCACATTCAGTTTTGGCTACCTCGAGGAACAGACGGGGAGCATGCGCAATTCCGTACTCTTCCTGGTCATCTTTTTTGCCATCGGCCTGGGCTGGCTATATTCCGCACTTACAAAGCAGCGGAAGATATCTTAATTTTACATCCATGCGACTCTACACCATCAATACAGGTTTTTTCAAACTCGATGGCGGCGCCATGTTTGGCGTCGTCCCCAAATCGTTGTGGAGCAGGATCCATCCTGCTGATGAGAATAACCTCTGCACCTGGGCGATGCGTTGCCTGCTGATCGAGGATGGAGACAGGCTGATCCTGGTGGATAATGGCATTGGGGACAAACAGGATGCGAAATTCATGGGGCATTATTACCTGCATGGCGATGACAGTCTCGACAGATCCCTGGCCGCGCACGGCTTCCACAGGGATGATATCACCGATGTCCTGCTGACCCACCTGCATTTCGACCATTGTGGGGGCAGCATCATCAGGGAAGGCGACCGGCTGCTGCCGGCATTTAAGAATGCCGTCTATTGGAGTCACGAACGCCACTGGAAATGGGCGACAGCGCCAAATGACCGGGAACGGGCCTCTTTTCTGAAAGAGAATATCCTGCCCATCCAGGCCAGCGGGCAGTTGCAATTCGTCGGCGCATCGCCGCTGTCATCATCCGTCCACTCCAACCAACCCGGCGCCCATGTCGCCGCTCATCTTTCCCAGGTTTCTTCGACCGATAGCCCCTCAACCGCCCTGGCGGCAATGGAACAGGCGATCTCTGCCGCACCGCCGCGGCTGGAAAAAATCGACAATGTCATCATCCCCGGCCTCTCTGTCCGTCTGGCCAATGGCCATACCGACGCCATGATGCTGCCGCAGATCCAATACAAGGACAAGACGATCGTCTTTATGGCCGATCTGCTGCCTTCGGTCGGCCATATTCCCCTGCCCTATGTGATGGCCTATGATATGTTCCCCCTGACCACCCTGACCGAGAAGAAATCATTCTGGCAGGAGGCGGCGGAAGGCAACTATATCCTTTTCCTCGAGCATGATCCTGTGAACGAATGCTGTATGTTGCAGACGACGGAGAAAGGCATCCGTGCCGGAGAAGCCTTCAAGCTAAATATTGTTGTTTCATGAAACTGCAGCACCCTGAACTGGTCAACAGGCTCCTGCCTTTTTTCGAAAAGCTCTTCGCCTGGGGAACCAGGGCAGCTTTAACAATGTAGACCTGGAGAAGAAATACCCCCTGGATCAGTCGGATGTGTATTGTAAGAAATAGCGCCGGAGCGCCGGCATTCCCGCCTGGGACTATTCGCCGGAGATCTTAATTTGATAGCCTAGGTTTGATATATTGTTGGCAATAGCAGTCAGTGCCAAATCAAGTTCATCGCTGCTTCTATGTATCGATAGCTGACTCAACAGCCAGCCGCCCCTGGGAGCCATTGCCTTTTGCAAATTGTTGTAAAAAAGGTATCAATTCTTTGTAATACTTCCAAAAAGAGGCAAAATCCTGATCTTCTATAAAACTGGATACCCCATAGTACTTACTTCTCAATACAGACAACAGTGCATGGGCGCTTTCCTCAATATAGGCGATGGATCTTATGACATTTTCCGGTTTCAATGCTTTCTACAAAATTATTTTTAATGCGTTCTGTTATGACCACAGCGTATTTTGCCGCCGCCGGCAGTAAAATCTACATGCCTCCATATATTTCTTCCCTGTATGTAACGATATCAAATTTTTTGTTTTTTTTGATCAATTTTTTCAACGCAGCAAAATTCTTTTCGAACCCCAGGGTCCGTCCGGCCATATTTAAAAAACTATCGCAAAGAGCCTGCTGGCCCGCATTGTGGAAAAATGCAGCCAGGTCCGCACAGGCAAAGAAATTTGTCGTACTCATCCTGCTGATATAACCCGGCAATGATGGCAGTTTCTTACAATCCGCCTTGTCCCATAATACTTCTGCGCCTTCGAATATATCACGCTTCAACAGTTCATCGGCGATCGGATGCAACTGCAGGGAGCAACAGCTTGCGACACCAAAGAGGAGATTCTCCCTCATTTCAGGGATTCGACTCTTATCTCCATAATGGCCTATTTTATCGTATCCCGTTTTTTCGTCAAAGAACAGCATGATCATTTTGCCAAAGGAACTGCGCCCCATCATCTCAGCCAGTGCTGCCTGATCCTCGCCATCATTATTCGAATAAAGATTGCCGCAGATATATTTCGCCAGCAATTTATTATACCCGCTGTCCGGCTCTAAGCGCTTGCTCACAAGAACACAGGAGTCCGGGTCCCCTCCCTGGATCGCACCTACGATCCTCACAAGGACGGTATCAGCGCTGTCAACAGGCAGTACGCCGGCTGGGTGCGGGCCGGTCTCCTGAATCTTTGCCGGCCGTGCATGACAAGATATCAGGGCTGCAATAATATAAAGAGAAAGATATTTCATAAACGTTATAAGAATTGAAAGCCAGGACGTTAATAGATATTAGCAGAAGGCTCTCATCCTTAAACGAAATCAGATCCGGTATATTTTAAATGGCAGGCCCAATCTCCTTGCCCTGGCGGGCCTAATCAACACCGTGATATGTCGTCTGAGGCCTAAAACGTCGTTAGCGCCGACCGCCGCCATCCCGACGCCGTCTTCACATAGATATAGCTGCCGTCCCAGGAAAAGTCTCCCGTATTCCCATTGGTGTCGGAAGAGGAACTGGGCGTATAGGAAGTACGCAGCCGGAATTGCGAATAGCCGCTTGGCGCCAATATATCCATCTGGGAGGTTGGGACAGCTACCCCTACGCCGACCTTACCATTTCCTTTCACGTGGAATCGGCTGCCTCCTTTGAGCGTATAGGCCGCATTCGTATCCGTCAGGTTCAACGGCAGTGTCGTCGTCAGGCTCAGATCGTTGGCGATGGCCGCGATCCTCACGGTCTGTCCATCAACAGTAAGGCTGTCGCCGGTATTAAAGGTATTGGTGAACTGGGTACCCTTTCCCGTGATGGTTGTTCCCCCGGCAGCCGTGATCAGGACGCCCGACCCCATAGTGCTCTGGTCCACCTGGAAATTGGAGACCGGTGCGGAGGTCTGGATGCCCACATTCCCTGCGACCCGGCTCCCCAGCAGGATAGCTCCATTCGATCCCAGCGGCGCCGCGCCGCCGTTGATCAATATGTTACCGCCATTGAATTGATAGACTTTTGGTAAAAAGCCGCCCTGCCCTCCTCTTATATCGATATTGGTCCCATTTTCGTTGGCGTAGCCCGGACCCGTATTGCCAACGTAGACCGTTCGGTTATTAGGTACGCTCGGCTCCGTCGAAAGGATCGACCCGATATCGGCAAAGTTCGGACTCACAATATCCACCTTTCCCGCCCGGAGGAACACGGTTCCCGATGCATCCATCATGGACAAACCCCAATCGCCTGTATTCCTGAATAACCAGGTGGAATTGCCGCCGGTCCCCGGTATCTGCAGACTGCGTTGCGTTGAATTCTGCTCCATTAAATAGCATGCATTGACGCCATTGTCAAAATTCAGGCTGCCCCGGATCGTATTCTGTCCCAAATGCGAACCGAACCTCACCGGCGCCTTTACATCCAGTCTGTATCCGCTGTCGATAACAGCCCCCATCAGCAGATCTCCCCCTGTTGTCAGCCGCGCCCGCACCTGCCCGGAAGTATAAAGATCCACAGGGTTCGCATCCATGGTCCCCAGGACGCCAGTCGCTGCAAAAGTATTGCCTCCCTGCAGCCAGGCGTTCGGTGTCTTCACCTTCAAAGTATCCGGCCCGATCATATACATCGTATCGTTGATTCTTATCAGCGCCTTTTTGAACACCGTTCTTCCCCTGCCTGTATTATAAAGGAAACCCTGTACCCCCTGGCTGTGGTTCTCGATGATCAGCTCGGCAGAATCGCAGCCTGTAATTTTTACGCTGTCGGCAGTGATGGTATAGACCTTTTGGGCGGAAAGAGAAGCCGCTATCAAACTGGTCATTGAAAAAATAAAGAGTTTCTTCATAATTTAGGTTTTAGAAATATTAGGGAGTATTTTTATTCCGTATGTCAGACAATACCATCATAGAGGTCGTGCAGGGCGACATCACAAAAATCCAGGCCGATGCCATCGTAAATGCCGCCAATTCGTCCTTGCTGGGCGGAGGTGGGGTCGATGGCGCCATTCACAGGGCAGGAGGAAGTGCGATCCTGGAGGAATGCCAAAAGATCCGGAACAGACAGGGTGGATGTAGGGTCGGCGAAGCTGTAATTACCACCGGGGGCAGGCTACCTGTGAAGTACGTCATCCATACCGTCGGCCCGGTCTGGCGCGGCGGCAGTAATGGAGAATCAGGTCTTCTTGCTTCGGCCTATTTCAACAGTCTACGCCTTGCCATGGAAAATAATATCCGGACAATAGCATTCCCCGGCATCAGCACAGGCATCTATGGCTATCCTAAGGAGTCGGCCGCCAAAATCGCGATCGATACGGTCGGCAATTTTCTGGACACGACAAAAAATGATCTCGGGAAAATAATTTTCGTCTGCTTCGATGCAGAGAGCTATCATATTTATGATGCCTTGATAAAAGGCTGAAAGTCCTCACCAGCATTTAAAACGTTGTCAGCGCCGAACGCTTCCATCCCGCCGGGGTCTTAACATAAAAATAATTGCCATCCCAGGAGAAATCCCCCGTGTTCCCGTTCGTGTCGGTCGTCGAGCTGGGTGTATAACTGCTGCGCAAACGTAGCTGCGAATAGCCACTGGCTCCCGTAATATCGATAGCAGAAGTGGCGGCACTCGTATTCGAGAGATAGCCGGTCTGGCCTTTGATCCACCAGCGGTTGGTCATAGTATGGATTACAGTTCCCGAGGGCTGCGCTGTCCCGGTGGAGAATACGATATCGCCCGTATTGCCTGCTCCGGTACCCCGGCCCCCGTTGATATTGAAGTTAAAAGTGCTGGCATCGGTAGCCGAACCGACGCTGCCACCCGTGACGATCCCATTATATCCGCCATTGATCGTCGCGATCCCATAGCCGTCGACAGTAAAGATCGGATTGCAAACGTAGTCTACCAACGTCGTGATATGCCCGGGCGAACTGCCACCGATGATCAGCGAATTGACGGGTATATTGCCGACAACGGCCTTGTTGACGCCAATGCTGGCATAGATATTTCCAAAGGCGATCAGCGATCCGCCTGCCGGTACGCCATATGCGTTGTTATAGTAGGGTATCGACTGGATATCATAGGAGTCGCCGCCCGACACGATAAACTTCCGGCTCGCACTGCCCGGAACCAGGATCCTTGCCGATCCATTGACATCCAGTTTGAAACCGCTGTTGGCGGCAAGTCCCAGCAACAGACTGCCGCTGGTATCCAGGCGCGCCTGCTGGAAGCCACTTGTATAAAAGTCCAGGTTATACTTGTCCTTCGTGCCGAGTATGCCCGTGGCCCCCCAAGCATTCCCGCCCTGCAGCCAGGCTCGCGGGGCAGGCACCCGCAGGGTATCCGGACCGACCGTATACATCGTATCGTTGATCTTGCCCAGCGCCCTTTTGAATACCGTCCTCCCCCGACCCGTATTATACAGGAATCCGGGCACCCCCTGGCTATGGTTCTCGATGATCAGTTCGGTTGAATCGCAGCCCGTGAGCTTCACGCTGTCGGCCTTTATCGTGTAGACATCTTGCGCAGAGAGAGAGCCTAACAAAAAATTGATCATTGAAAAGATTACAAGTTTCTTCATAATTTAGGTTTAAGAATATATTAAGGGGTACTTTTTTTCAGTATGTCGGATAATACCATACTTCAGCCCGTGCAGGGCGACAACACAAAATCCAGGTCGATGCGATCGTAAATGCCGCCGTAAACCCGGCCTCTCCAAATGCATCCGCCGGCGCCGCAGCACTCGAAAGGATCATCTTCGTTTGTTTTGACGGGAAGAGCTATGACATCTATGCCAGCCTGCAAGTACAAAGCGGGTGCGGCCAATAGCATTGACCCTTAAGGTATTTCTTCATAATGAGACTTTATTACTTAGAACGCAAACCCCACTATCAGCGTAAAGCTCCATTGGAACTTCCTGGTCGGGTTATTGGTCCACAAAACAGTAGGGGCCGCCTCGAACATGACATTGTCGATCTTCATCAGGCGGTATCCCAGGGTCACTACATAGGCCGGCTCGAACTGCTGATAGACCATCGGAGGTTTTTGCGTGCTGTCTATCTTATCCCGGCTGAACGAAGCCGTCCATCCTACCGAAAGAACGACGAAATGCCTCCGTCTCCCGACCATCAACGACGCCACCGCCGGCACCGAAGTAATACTCGGAATGTCCCGATCGGATTCGCCGGGTGAAATACCCACACCAGTTCGCAAGGACCACAACGAGTTCCGGAATGGCCCCTTGAAAAGTCGCTCATAATTGACAGACAGAAGTCCTCTCGTATGTCCCCCTATTTCCCAGAATATTACCTGCCGGCTGTAAAGGTCAGGTATATGCGTTTCCTGTCCCAAGGCGGAATATGCATGGATAGCGCAAAAGAAAAGGATCATGAAAGACCGGGCCGGCAAATTAGGTTGACTCAGCATCAGGACAACACATTAATTTAATGGCAATTGTTTTTTTGTAACGCTTCTCCTGCCAGGGCATATCCCATTTGCTGACTATGCTTAAAATCCAGACAGGCTTTTTCCGTGTCGCCGAGTCCGTTATAGGCCAACCCTCTCCTATACCATATATCGTAGTCGGCCGGTACCAATTGCAGGGCCAGAGTAAGATCATCCACGGCCCGCCTGAACTGTTTCATCTGAAGGAACAGGACTCCCCGGTCCGCATATCCTTTATAACTGGGTTTCAACCCTATGGATTTATCGTAGTCGGCCATGGCAGCCGCATCCTCATGCAGCTGGACCTTGGCAAATCCCCTGTTCAGGTAGTAATTGTAATCTTGGGGGTCGAGCGCGATAGCCATATCCTCATCTGCGACCGCGTCCTTGTACCTGTTGAGATTGCCCTTTACGATCGCACGGTCGTCATATACTTTTGGGTCCTTCGTATATTTCGATAGCGCAAGATCATAATAGTGCAGGGCAGTCGAAAAGTCACCTTGGACGAGGTTGATCTTTCCATAATACATATATGCCTTGTAATTGTCAGGATCCAGTCTTAACGAAGAATCGAGGTCCTTCGCAGCATTCGAGAACTGTTGCAGACGCCCCCTTGCCGCGCCCCGCATCAGATAGGCCTGGGCCGGTTCCTGGTGGCCGCGGATCGCCTTGGTAAAAAGATTGACCGCTGTCAGCATATTCCCGTTGTCGGCATTATACTCCTTCAACCCCTCTTCGTAATAACTCTGCGCACGGGCGGAGACCATGCCCGATAAAAGGCCGACGCACAATAAGATACATAGTTGCTTCATATAATTTCCATTATTTAGGACTAATACCTGAAATTGAAGGCCGCACCTACCGAAATCCCTACCGAACCCATGCTCATCGCTTTTTGCTCACCCATATCTGAATTTTGCGACCAGGTGAACGAATGATGCACAGTAGCCGCGACAAAAACCGAAAAATGTTGATAGAAGGTCGCCTGCACCTTCGTTATGACCGATTGTCCTCCGCCGATGAGATAATATCCTCCCGCATTGGGTCCCCATGGCTGAACCGTTGGCGTCGGCGCATTAACTGGTAGGGACGGATCGCGGTCGAACAAAGGTTTGCCCAACTCCACACCGGCCGCTAAGGTCGTGACATCCGTAAAGCTGATATTCCTGCCGAGGGTGCCCAGGTGGAATACCCAGCTATAGCCGAACTGGAATGCGGTCGGTGCTTCCACCCGGTAGAAATTAGCGAATCCATTCCACTTTTCTTTATACCAGCTGAACGTCCACCTATGGATATCATCTCCCCATGAGAACTGGGCGAATACATCCGGTTCCGACATATTTCCAAAGAACCCTCCCTTGCCGTTCGGCGCACTGTTATAGTAATGTCTGTTGGGTCCCCACAGGCTCCACAAAGAGGTACTCCTTGACGGGTCGCCTGTCGGCCCGGTATGATCGGCGATACCCACCTCGACATAATGCGTCTTTGGCTTTACCGGAGGCTTAAATAAGTCCGCATATTTTCGCGGCTTCCACCCCCAGGGATAATCGTCTTTTTTCTTCTTCCTTTTCTTGGCCGTCACAAATACTTCTTCCAGCTCGCCCGGTTTCTTCGGCCCGGGTTCTATCCCCGGCTTGGGCCCGGGTCCGCCCCCTTCTGTGCCATTCGCATCGGCACCTGCCGGATCCGACAAGTTGATGGGGTTATTCGCAAAAGAAGCATAAGAGCTCTCCCAGGGCTTGACCACAAAATCAGTATTCCATCTTCTACCCAGACGCGGATCATATTCCCAGAAGTCTGCCGTATAAGAATTGCCCGTCCCCTGGATCTCATCGGACCGCTCCTGCCCGTTCATACCATACCGGTAGCTGCCTGCATTGGCCTGTACAAAGCCGCGATACGGCTCGGTCGACCCGAAGGGATAATAATCGTCCGCCTCCACCACATCGGGAATAAAATAATTGACCGTACTGTCATCGCCCGAAACCCCGTAGCGTTTGTCACTGATCACGGTCAACACATTCTCCACCTGGTTGGTGAGTTCAAAGCGCTTGTTCCCCCGGGTAAATATAAGACTATCTCCAATGCCCAGCAAAGGCATGGGACTCGTCGTTACAGGCGCATCCAGCTCTACGTCCCGGGCCATTTTCAGGATGCCCAGGCGGCGCCCGCCATACATATGCAATTCAGTCTGCGTCAGATCCTTGCCGCTTACCGCAGGGTCCCCATAAGTGTAAACGCTTAAAACATTCCCCGCGGCATCTCTTACATACCAGGTGGTCAGCGTATCCGTACCATGGATCACCGAGCGGCTGATACGCAAACCCATCGGATTATAGGTGTACAGGATAGTCGTATCACCCGTCTTGCTGATGCCACCGATCTTCCCATAGGCGGTCCAGGCGATATTGATGATACCCGCGGCATTATCCGAGATCAGCTGGCCCAGTGAATCGTATTGGTAATTACCCGCCGCCTGATCCTCCACATCCGTCGTATAGTTTCCGGCAGGAACGGAATCCGCTACATGGTCCAGCTTGTTGGTACCCGGCATATAGAAATAATCCAGGCTGTCCATTCCCAGCGGCCGTCCCGCAAATGTATTGTTCCCATTCCGCTTGTATCTTCGGATATTGCCGTTGTCATCGTAGGCGATGCTCTCCTGAAAATCAGGTACTTTGCTGATGCTGTTCCAGGCCCCGCCTGTACGCTTCCACGCATCCATATGCACCAGGCGATCCAGCTGATCATATTGATAGTTATACAATAAGGGATTGTCGATCTTCCGCTGGCTGATGGCCACGCTCCCTGCATGACCGGTATACAGCGGCCGGTAATCCGTACCACCAAGTGTTGTACTCACCCCATTGTCCGGCCCCGGCGCCCCGCTTATCGGAGAATAATCCCCATTGTAATAGTTCAGCAGGAGGCTATATGCATTGGCAGCAACGGTATTACCGCTGCTGTCCGGACGGAGGGTAAACCCTGTGCCGGTATAAATATCCGGGTTTACGGCTTTCAGCCAGCCTTGAAGGGTAAGGGCATAGTTGATCCCCTGCACCTGTTGTTGGCCCAATACGACCCTCGCCAGAGGCCCATGCGGATAATAGCCGTAATAGGCGTCATTATCCCAATGAATGCTGTCCGTACTATGCATAACATTGATCAGCCTGTTCTCCGCGTCATAAGTAAGACCATTGTAGAACGCGTCTGCAAGTCCATGCTGGTATGCCAGTCGATTTACCTTCCCGCCCACAAGATCGAAGTCATAGGCTATCTTCTTGAAACGGTTCCCATTGGCTGCCATGCTGCCCAGTTTGAAGTCCTGGACTACGGTGTCGGCATTACCAAGGATATCGTAACTCAAATAGCTTGCCGAGGCATGCCTCGCCGGCACGGCCACCATATCTCCATAGGTATTGTACAATGCCATCCAGGCCACCCTATTACGCAGGTTGCGTGGCGAAAGCTCCGGCATTATCGCATCCGACGCCTCATCGTACGCCGTTACGGTGATCTGGTCGGCAGAAGACATCACAGCGTCCAACCATGCCTGCAATACCTGCGCATTGCGTGTAACCACATCCGTGACAGGTGTCATGCTGGCAATCTGGCCAGCTTGTATCATACGATCCAGGGAGTCGAAGCGGTTATAACTGTATTTGTGATTTCCACGCTGCGTGGCATTCTGCGAGACCACCAGCCTCCCCAGCAGATCATACCATGAATAGATGCTGCCGCCGTCCGGCGTATACTGTGCCACCAATTCATCCAGGGTGTTATAACGGTAATGCGAGACCATCGTGTGACGCGGCGCCAGCCACTGTCCGGCCGCCCTGGCGGCCCTGACGCTGTCCAGCCAGGCCTGGTCTGTTCTTTGCACGACGCCGGCGGGAGGAACAGTCTTTACCAGGTTACCCGCTTGGTTGTAATAATACAGCGTATAGTTATACTCGTTCTCCATATGTGTCACCGTGAAAGTCTCGTTCCTATAGGCCTGCAGGCATTTCGCCAGGTATTTCTGCTCGAAATCCCCTTTCAGCGAATCCACATAGGTGTTATACAATGCCGTACCCTTGCTGACCGAGAAGAAGGTGCTGTCCGTACAGGAAGTTACCGAATCCGTCCCCATCGGCGGATATACCGGCGAGGACTTTCCGCAGAGCAAGGGGCCCTCCAGTCCGCCATACTGCCCTGACGAGCTGCCACAGGCATCAAGATAGAGACTGTCTATCTGCGCGGAGGTATAAGTCGTCTGCAGGACCGAATCGACATACCAGGTGAAGAGATCACCCCGGCCGACGCTGAACGTCATATTCATATTGGGACTCTTGCCTGCCGGCGTAGACGCCAGACCGGCCCAGAACATATACATCGCATAGGTCCCCAGCGTATCATTGCTCAGCCGGAACATCATCCCGTAATCCGTATTGCTCAGCGCCGCCTGGTACATATCCCTGGCGAGACCGCTAATGCTTATGCCCGTATAATCCTGGTTCGAATACATCTGCACCGGGGAAGGATGCGCCGTCATATACGCATTAGGCACCGAAATAGTCGGGATCGTCACCCCATTCGCAGCTGTGACCGAAGGTTGGCTGCTCCAGGTCGTCACACCCGGTGTCACCGGCGACAAAGCCCGCTGGAAGATCCCATAGAAGGGATCGGCAATTCTCCTGAAATGCGCGCCATGACCTGTATACATCTCCAGTGCACTATCCTTCGCGTAGAGGTTCATCGTGGCGGTATTCACCGTTATGTTATTCGGCAGCCTACTGAAATCGAATATGATATTGTCCCTGTCCTTATACCAGGCTCCATTCGTCCAGGTCGCCGCACCCAGTCCCGCCGTCGAACCGGCGGCATAGGTCGCGTAAGTTGTATCGGCAAACCAGAACAGGTTCCCGTCATCGTCGAATTCATTCTGATAAGGCTGGGTGATATGATAGACCTTCTTCACCGGCACAACCTTGCTGGTAGTGATCATATCTCCCATCGAGATCGGGTACAAAGTGTAGAACCACTTGCGGATCTTAGTCAGGCTGTCACAGGAAATATGCGCTCCAGGATTCCCACCAGTCCCGCCGCCGCCATTCGCATAGGCATTACAACTATCCATGAACTGCAGATAATCCGAAGCCTGCAAGTTGAATCCCAGCCGGTTGTTCATATAATTCCGGAACAGGAGATTCTTTTTCGCCTGCGTCGTATCCACATTAGTGCTTGGGGCAGGAGTATTGCCAGGATACCGTACCAGGTAGTTCTGGTAGACTGAGGCCACCAGCGTACAGGACGCACAGGTATTACCAGAATTACATTGCATGGCCGGCGGCAACATGATGGGCTGAGGTAGATATGTGCAACCCGGTGTGGCCGTATTATTGCACATCGCCAGCAATTGATTGAGCTCCGCATCCGTCAGCGAGACCTGCAAAGTGTTTTTCAGGTACAGCGAAAAGCTCCCATATCCCTGCGGATACGCCACAAAAGAATTATGCAGGCTCTTGATCGTGGTACACTCGCAATCCGTGGGCTTATTGTATACCGGTTTATTACCATAAATGGGCTGATTGCCGTAAGGCTGTGGCGCCACCAGTAGCTCAGCATTACAATTCATATAATCCGTAATGCCATGCACCCGGTTATAGGCATCGATAATATCCTGGAAGCTGGTAAATGCATAGGAAGTGCCTTCCGGCGTATAGGTCACGCCTACGGGCAGACTGCTGGCGCCATAAGGATGGACCGTATCGCAGGCCTTTCGGCAAAGACCCACCAGGCGGGGCAGGATCGAATCTCGCATCGTCGCCTCGCCGTAATAAACACAATGCGACAGCTGCTGGGTCCAATGTGTGACATAGGCGTTGCTGTTGGCCGTGTAGAAGCTATCCACCGAGGCCTGGCTCTTGGTGGCCAGACTCTGCGCCTGCGTGGGGCCGCCCACATTGAGGAAGTCCTGCAGTGAGCTCCTGTTCAGCCTCGTCCGGTCATCGCTGAACTCTGGTGTATGATAGGCAGCATACAATACCTCCGCCGATGGCGTCTGTCCATATACCCGGTTATTTGTCGGCGAGCAACCGCTGGGGTTATCCAAAAGGTCCTTATACAAGACATCGTGCTTTGCATCCAGGTACAACTGGCGGAAATTACGCCAGGCCATATCCCGGTCGCCCTCGCACATCAGCGAAGGATTAAAATCATTGTTGATATTGGCATAGGTCACGATACAGGCCTGGTCGCTGCTGCCGCATTTCACCATCAGGCAGGCCATCGCCCACATGCTCAGAGGAGGATTGCCGCCCTCTGCCTTCTCGTAAACGCTCATTCTGGCCTCCAGGTCGGTCTTGATCTTCGACACCGCCATCAATGGGTCGGTATTCCCCGGCTTGGGCGTAAAATGATTGAATGGCGCTGCTCCGCTACCGGTCGGGTTGAGATAGCCCTGGCTGTTGGCATCGGCAAAATTATCGACGATCTCCATCTTCCGGTCCCAGATGCTACTGGCCTTCTGGCCCTGCAGGGCCTTCAGCTTGCAATATTCGGGGTGATAAGGCAGTAACGCATAGGCCCAGGACGAACG
>Ga0247778_1000557_pt1 | contig 40217 bp, 46 predicted proteins | sample UWRJL049202B5_FD_179939 | JGI IMG/M metagenome (GOLD analysis project Ga0247778, IMG submission 179939) | Plant litter microbial communities from Arlington Agricultural Research Station in Wisconsin, United States - UWRJ-L049-202B-5 | ecosystem: Environmental > Terrestrial > Plant litter >...
AACTCAGAGGATTATTGCCTCGGGTAATGTCTCGGGGGGCATTGTGTGCGGCAGGGGAGATGGTGTGGGGTTGGATCTTGATAGATTGAGAGAGGCGCTGTCTATAAGGTGGAAGTTTATTCAACAGCTTGATATGAAAGAGCGGCTTTAGAAGCTCTCTCTGTGTATTTCAAACATTGAAGTAGAGGAAGAGAAGGAATAGGAAAAGCAGTTGTTGGCCTTCTATGTCTCTGTCTCGAGGCTTTAATTCAATCAAACCTTTCAAATACCTATACCCGACCGGTTGAGGATATTCGGACGACGAAAATAGCATATTCATAGCCTAGAACTTTTATTGAGTTCTAGCTACTTTTCCCAGCTAAGATCATGTTTGCGAAGTGCCCCCTTTTACATCCCTTAGCAGGCCTCGGCATGTTAATTTATATTGTTCTTGTGTAATTTCAAGATACCTGCGTTGCAGGTCTTTTGTTACATAGCTCAGGGACGATCTCGTTGAGGCTCCTGTCGTGTAATTCGTTCCACGACCCTTGAAACTAAAGAATCAGTATTGATGTTTCCGCCGTAGGAGATGGAGGGGTTACCTACTTTTCCTTTGACTTCAGATAATTGAGCCGCGACGTTCTCAGTATCAGATAACGGAAATTCTGTCAAATTTATATCCTTTGGGTCTAGTGTAATTTGAAACGGTACTGTGTACTTTGGTCTCAGTACATAACCGTTAATCATGTTATTATTACACATAAGGTTGCGGAAGAGCCATCCATATCTCTTCTTTACTTTGATCTTTGCATTGATAGTTAGAGAAGTTTTGTGAGAATTATTGCGGTTTTACCTCGACGGAAAATTCGAAGCTGAAATAAGGTTCCAGAAAAAGGAGCTCGTTGTTGTTCCCTTTCACAATCACCCTAGCATCTTCAGCCTTTTTAGCCGCTTTTCTGGCCGTTTTAAGAATAGTTGTAGGGAAGCCGTTGGGAAAAAATGCAATATCATTGATGTCGATGACCCGCTTTACGACGGTGTGCCGCTTGACGGTGTGTGTAAGATCCGGGGTCAACACTCCCGTCTCCTTGTGGGTTCCGACCGAGACCCATTCATACCGGGGGCGAGATTCCTTGGAGACCTGCGACTCGGGGCCGCAAGATCGCGGCATTCTCAGTTTTCTCGTCTCTTGATTCGTTTCGACACAGATAGATTCACATGGCAGGCGAAGGGCCTCGGACGTTCGAGATTTGCGACCCCAATCTTGCAGCATCCTAGTAAGATACTCCTTCACGCCCTTTGTTTTCAATGGTGTATCTTTGGTTTCCGGGGAAACTAGGGTGAGTGAGGAAAAGGGTCAGTTTTCACATTATGAGGACGGCGCATCATCCAGAGGCATGGTACTGACTGCTGGCAATGTGACTTGCGCTTACTCTCCACGTGTTGACCCTATACTCTACGCTCAGTTGGTTTGAATGAGTGATGCCGACGGAAAGATTTGCAGAGGGTACAACAAACCCACTCGCGCCGACTGTTCCCGAGACTTCGGTGTTGGTAGTTCGAGTCATGGAGAAGGCAGCTGTAGAGTCTGACCCTGGTTCCATGACTAGGCCTTCATCTCGGCGAGAACTCATATATTGAAGGCGTATGTCTCTGAAAAACCATTCTTGATCGTCCCTAAATGATAAAAATTAGTTGAGGTTCCGAAGCTATGATTTTGCACAGTACCAGTCCCGGTCATTATATCGGAGAATTGTGGTTTCCATGTTGAACGCTGTTGAAATGTGATATTTGTCTCTATGGCGTTCAATTGTTACAATAGGGTCAAGGATGTAAACTGAAATGTAGGCTCCATCTTCCGGTCCTTGGAAATACTGGTTCCCAAGATCGTAATATGCAACTCCCACTAGTTTAGCTTTTTCCTCGATCGGCGATGGCCGGGGGATTTCATCTTTCGTAACCTCCGTCGTCGAAACCTCAGAATGCTCCAATTTGGCCGATGTGCCAACGCACGGAATAGCTTTCAAGCCTGTAGTATAGTCTTTCTCTGTGCTACTGCGCGTGCCTCCTCTGAAGACCCGGAATCGTTTGACCCTCCTGCTGTATTTGCCGTTGCCGGACCTCCAACTTTCTCCGAATCGCCATGATCGACGAGCCTCTTGTTCACCCAAGGGCGTACTGGTCCTATAGGCATAATTTAGAAATATTGACGACCTCTCAGGCACCAAAAATGCAGTTCGGATGAAGGACACAATGATGTCTTTTTTTGGCAGTAGTATGGTCGAAGACTTCTGAAATCATTTACCCCACCATAAGGGACCTCTAAACTTCTCTTATACAAGGCTCGATGGAATGTACCTAGCGTGTAAAATAAAGTGGTATGCCAGTAGACATGCAAAGTTCCAGAATCACCTGGTAGTCGAATCGAGGCTGAAATTTATCCTATTACCCTAGGGCACAGTTCGATCACGCATCTTGAGCTTCTTCTCTGAACAAAATCGGAAAACGCCGTGCTTCAAACCGTGATCATCTCAAAGACAATCATTTGGTGCTCAGAGATCGGGAAAATAACTCGATCATCGATCAAAGCAAGCAAGCTTCCTCCCTGCGAAAGCTAGGCCCGCCGCATATTTAAGCCTAGTCTGCCTCAACTAGGAATCTAAGATTACGACATTGCATGATACGAAAGCAAAAATTCCGTGAACTTATCAACATGTATTTCTAGCGCTGAAATAGAAGATAATAAAAAGAAGTTGTCGTTGCAAGAATGTTAGAAGAATTCGACGCGTCCACTCGGTGCGGGGTAATGCGGGGTAATCGACAACAGAAATGATTATGACAGCAAATATATTTTAACAATAAATTGATATCGACCGTTCTCTTCTATTGAAATAGAAAGAGCATTAAGGACTCGAAAATCTCAGCCTCTCTGTGTGTCTACATCTCACCTCATTACGAGTGCCGTAAAATGATCACTGAAGCAGAGCCTGGGGAAGAATTCTTCTATTCAGCTATCAAAGGCAGAGACCAACTGGTATGCGATTGATTCTAATCAAGAAAAACCGTACTCTTGTCTTCGTCAAAAACACCGCCGATTACGAGGCATGGACATGATTGAGGAATAGATGGAATGAAACCTCTCAATACCAACGCTTGTCCTCGCTGTTGACTTCTAGTTCGTGCCTCTCCCTTTTGCTTGTGAGAAGAACAGGTTCAGGATTCGCAGGAATTCGTGATTAGGAGGCAGCTGTTAGGGAAAGCCGTCTCAACTCATTGAAATTCTACTTTCATGTAAGCACTCTGGAGGCCGGCCAATCATGATCTCGAAGTAGAGCCGATACATGGGGCCTAGCACCAGATATCTGGTATAAATTGACAAGTATAATCGTGAAACTCTGGGTGAAATAGAATCTTCATGCCGAACCAAACCTCGACTGTGTAGATGCACAGTCAGATTCAAATCATAATATCATTCACAAAATCTCGACGCGGATTCGTTAGAATCTCCCTACCTTCCCGCCGAAGCACCACTTACCAGTGAAACAAACAGCCACTTGACGGCAAATATCCCCTCGACAGCAATCCTTACCCCCACTTTCGAATTTATTATTTCTGAAATCCAGACTGGAGATTTTCAATGTCAACGAATATCGCAATAAGTTATGCGCCTCTGAGAATGTTGCCGGCTAAGACCGCGAAGATAATAGGGCTAGACCCCACAACTGTGTGCAACGTTTGATGATTACGAGATTATTCTATTCCTAAATATGCTCGTGCTCAAAGCTTTGGGAAACGGAATGTCGCGAATTAGATGATTGAATAGACTTCTGGCGGAGCTGACTTTGCGTTAGCAATATTTAAAACTGTAAGCTCAACACAGGCTTCATTAGCAGACAAAATTGGGTCTCAAAATACTACCATGATGCCGGGCTGGGTGCTCTGGAAGATACGATAATGATGAAGAGCGATGCGAATTACTCTCCGAACGGATTCACTGTAAGAGCCAAAGTTTGGCCGCCATGTATTTTTGGTAGAGGTGGCTTCGTCCCTACGCTCGACAGCAAATCTTTCTTGACAGCAATCTGAGTTCAGCCCAGAAAAAGAATTCATTCAGCGACGCCAGATATGAAAAATCACACTAGACACCAGGCCCACTTGTAGAGATGTGACTGATACCGACACGGCGATTCGCGCGCGACACAAGACATGGCATCCACCAGCGGTAGAGCCATTTTGTTTGGTGCAGACTTTTCGGGGAACTGCTGCCTTTTATAGCCTCGAAGTGCAAATCTCGAGAACTCCCCCCAAAATTCACCTTTGATCAGGCCTTGGAACTTTGTAGGAGATATCTCGAAAGTATAAAGGCACCAAAACGTGCTGAGTTTCAAGCAAGGACATTCATTCCCGCAGCTAACGACGTCGTCACGAGAGTGTGAGTACTGTGATCAAGCCCAGCAAAATTCTACAGCTCTCACTGAGCAGATCCTAAATAACTGGCCGAATATTGAATATCACCGCAAAGGACGTTGTTTGTCGACCGAAATTTTGTAGCGAATAATTTTGACAACAAGTAACTTCCTGACAGCAAAGCATACTTTGGAAAGGATCTTGATACTGTAAATTACAAAAAGGCTACGGGAAATGAAAGAAAAGCGAGCTGAAATACCAAGACAGTCGGACGAGTAGCCTAGCAACACATTCGAAAGACATCACCCAGTCCTCAGTACTTCCAAGATGCATTCCATTATTGCTGGCCAAATACGAGCTCGCACATCGTATATATATGTATTCAAGGAGAGTATTACAATCGAATTACTACGACTGTGAATTTCAACCTAGCAGCCTGAGATCCGAAGAAGGAAGGAGCGACAAAGTCGCAGCCGAAGCAAACTGAGATTAAGTGAGATAAAAGTCTCTCGGTGCGCAGTTTTTAACATTATGAGAAGATTTTGAACATTGTTAAAGCCAGCGGATGGTCTTGTAAGCAGCGTGACCTGTGGATGCTTGACTAATGTTTGGATTGCTCATGGAGAAGTCTAACCCCCGTGATAATGGGAACAGGGGAGAGAAGGACGACTGAGCTTTCTGGTCCAAGGAATGAAGGTTGACAGCATCGCTCTACTCGACAGCAAATCTTCAATTCACCGGGGAAAAAAGTCCGGAGATCCAAGACATGATGAGACACACAAAAAGCTGCGGCCGATGAGGTCAAGCCTACGGACTGGAGCGGTGAAAGCCAAGTTCAGACCTGAATTTTTCGCGTCGATGATAGTCCAACTTTGGCTCCTTTCAACATTCAGCCTATTCATTTATACTTCTCGATCCAAACCCATCACACCTCCCAACCCAAACATCGACCCTAAATACTCACTCACTCACCCGAAATAACGATCACCCAGCCCCCACAGCGGCGTAGCCATCAATTCGATAACCTTCGCATTAGACCCGCAGATCACAGACTATCGATGCGCGGCGCCACTAGACGGAAAGACCGGATACGAGAGCCGGTCGACGTTGACGTTTTTGACAGCTCGGGAGTTGTAGCTGCTATTTTCAGCTTGAATACTTTTCAGCATAGAAAGAAAATATTGCAGAGTTTGAATAGTGAAGAATAAAGAGAGAGGTTGGAACGTGTGATGTTGGAAATTAAGGAGGTTGGGTTTGACGAGGACAGAAGATGAGGTGTGGAACATGCATGAAGTTGGAGAAAATATTTTGTGAGACATCTTGGTCGGTGCAGTGCAACTGCAACCGCAGCATTTGTTGGGAAACGATCGTTGCGTGCTTGATTCAGTGATGTCTTTGGGGCGAAGATGAACCTGGGGGAGAGGAAATGATTTTCTTGATGGAGATCCTGAAGGAAGTTGGTTGGTTGGTGTTTTGAAGATATTCTCGTGATGGCTCATGCAGCGTGTTGCTGGCACGCGACGGTGGCTTGGTGCGATTAGGAGCGGTGTGAACACGTACAGTGGTCTATGCGAAACTATTCTGTACGTGAGCAAAGCCTAGGTGAGAAGGAGTTGACAATAGGACTTGGAAAAAATTGAAAAGGATCGATGTGAAGAAGACAAGGAGATCGATCTTGGGGTGGGCGAAAATCAAGAGATGAGGAAACCAAGTCCCGAATCGCCTCATCATCGTCATCGATGCACGAACCATCCAACATCCGATGAAGAAGAGAAAGCACGCCGGCACGAGATCCGCATATCCAAGCAGAGAACGTGCCAACACATCAGCCCAAACGGTCACTAACCTTGTAGTCACGCGAAGCAGGGTTTTCTGGTGTCAAAGCTTCTCCTCCGTGGCACTTTGTTTGCGAGACCTGGAGCTCATCGCCCTCCGCTTTCGGGAAGCTGCAGCGTCATTGCGACTCAATTACGAGCCGTCCATTCTGCTCTGCGCCCAACTGGGTTACAAAGATCTCCCACCATGGAACTCTGTGAATTGAAGCGTACGTAAACACTTCCCATTAAACCTGAAACTCTTGCATTCAGAGCAACGAAGGGGGTGGAAATCACTCGCCACAGCTTTCGTGGTTGTGGCTGACGACTTTTGAGATCCTTGCGAACCTGAGCCTAAAGTTCTAGATCGCGATCGACGGAGTCACCAGCCACAATCTTTCTGGCCTTTGATCTCCACGACTCCGGCACTCATCGAGTTCGCGGCTGGTCGAAATTTATTGGAGGAAAATAGCGCCGGCGCGATGCATGAAATGAGTTGAGAAGTTCGGCAAAAGCCCCTTTTTCTTGGGCAACCAGCCGATTGCTTCAGAAAGTCGGAGGTTGGGCGGTTCCTGAGAGTTTGATCATTTAATTATGTTTTATTCAAGTGGCAGAACAAAAGGATGAGGCTGGTAAATACCATCCGATACACAAGCCCAAAGGTTGGGGAAGTGTATCATCAAAAGCATCGTTCTCAGCTCAACAAGGAAGTCTGCCACGACCTGCAGGACCGGTCTTGGTTTGTGTTCCTGATTTTGCTTGGCAGGTTGCTGCTAAGGAAGTTGTGATTGGCCTGGCCGCGGGAACTTGATCGCAGCCTGCAGATTGGCTTGCAGGTTACCAGCCACAGGTGGACCCCGGATTGCAGCGCTTATTGGGCTCGCGAGAAATTGGGAGCTTGGACTGGAAATTATCCCTGCAGTTGTGCTGCAAGTGTACGTCACTTTGATAGTCTGAAGAACCTGCTTGCTGGTTGATGAGGGGACGGCCGCGACCAAAGACCATGATCACCCCACTATGTTCTGTGCCGTATGCTGGGAACTGCCAGCGAAGCAGGAAAGAAGAAAGGCAATTCTTCTGATTCAGCCTGGTTCACACTGAACCAATTCATAAAGGAAATAATCTGTGCATGTCTTGACTCGTAAATCTAGAACACTTCTAGAAATAGATGAATGAATGGTGTTTGTATGAGGGAAAGGAAATTAAGGGATCACAGGCCTGGTGTCCAAGATCTGGCAATCTCAAAGTGATGTCAACTAACAAACACGTCTCCTGTCCCCGACCACGATATTGCCTGGATCTTGGCTTGGATCTTGGCTCGCTAGCGAGTGGAGGGGGTTGGTACCTTGTTTCACATCCTCTAAATGACCGCACGGGATTGGGAGAACCTGCTTTCTCTCTGTGGCTGGGCGACAGCTTCCCTGCAACCCGCGCACTTTAAAGTAGACAGCTACGCTTGTTGCAGTCTAGAGGCATCTGCAATGCCTGTCTAGCGGGATCTTTGGGTGAACCCCTTCCAAGCTTTGCAGCCGAACCTTGATATCATCAGCTGTGCTGGTCCTGCTGGGAGCTTTGGCAGCTCACCGGCCTCCAGAATTGAGCCATTTCGGTCGCAGTAGTCTTGCCTCTTGCGGCGTTGCCGTGGCCACAGACTCTGGTACTTGGCTGGTAGTTGGCAGCAACTACGCCCAAAGGGCACTGGGGAGCTACGGTATCTGATATTGGCGGCCCTTGCACGACCAAGATGAATCATGCTACCGCCAATGGTCCCCCGAGCTAATCAATAATTCAGGGCAACTAGTGACGGTGCACTACTGTGCCTGGCCTTGTTCTTGGAATCTTGTTGGAACCACTAGGACTTATTGCGGTAATTCAATGGGGGAGAGGAGGTGGATTTTGCAGGTGAAAGTAGGCAGTAGGCGAGGTGAATATCGTCACTTCCCCCCTTGATGTCCCTTTAAGCTTCGTCTCGCTTCGACCAACCACCTGCCACCTGGAAAAGTACTTCATCTATCTGCATCCCCCCAAACTGCCGCTTCTTTTTTTCTTCCATCCATCAACATCAAACCTCATCCAAACCCAACATCTCGCATCCATCCTTCTCAACCTTCATCCACTCCTCGCAAAACAGCTTCTCAAGCATACTTCGAGTCTCCTCTCCCAATCAATCAAGATGAAGTCCTCCATGATGGTCGCCGTCGGCGCTTTCACCTTCTCTGCCGTTGCCCAGGTCTCCAACCTCCCATCCTGCGGTGTAAGTAGCTCCCACCCCCCGTGCAAGACCCTGATATCCATCGAGAGACTTTGAGCTCTCCAGGCGTCCATGGCATACCCGGCAGTATATCTGCCCAGCGTTGAAGATCAATGGCTAATTCACACCAGCAAACCTGCATCAACAACATGCTCGCCCTCGCTCCATCTCTTGGATGTAAGAGCGACGATGCCAACTGCCTCTGCAGCAACCCCAACTTTGGCTACGGTATCCGTGACTGCTCTAACCAAGCCTGCGGTGCAGAAATGGCCTCCAGTGTCATTGCCTATGGAGGATCCTACTGCTCTGGTAAGTGAATGCTTGATATCTAGATCGAATGATCGAACCAGGGCTAATTCACAATTTAGCTGCCGTTGCATCTAACGCTGGATCTTCTTCCACTGCCACGGGCCCAGCTTCCGCCGGAGCAACCTCGACCACTCTCGTAACCTCAGCATCAACCACCGTTACCGGAACCTCCTCCGCTATTACAACCTCAGCCATTGAGTCCATTGCTTCATCTGGCGGTTCGGCCATTGGCACGAGCACTGTCGGCTCCACTACAATTTTTGGTGTCGGTGTCGGAGGAGCTGGAGCAAGTGGATCTGCCATCTCCACATCGGCAATTGAGTCAATTATCTCCTCCGGTGGCTCGGCAGTTTCTACCTCCATTCTTGGGTCCTCAACCATCTTCGCTGGTGCTGGAGGCGCTGCTTCATCCGCCACTGGATCGGCTGCATCAGGAGCCTCCTCGGCAGCAAGCTCGGCGTCCGAGGGAGCCAGCTCGGTCCAGTCTAGCGTCAGCTCCGCAGTCTCAGGAGCTTCCTCTTCAGCAGCATCGGGAGCTTCGTCGGTCTCATCTCGTGCTTCTTCTGCCGCTGCAGGCGCAACTTCCAGCTCATCAAGTGCTGGCGCCGCCCAAAAGACTGCTTTCCCCATGCTCGCAGCCGCCGGTCTCGCCGCCTATCTCTTGTAAAGTCCCCCAAAAGTCTGTCTCCCTGCGCATAGATTTCTTTCGCATACACTGGCTGGGTGGGAAAAATGGATGAAACGGACGGGTGACGATATTTAATGGTCTAATGGGATGGAACGATGGTCATGGACAAAATGGATGCGCGTTCGGTTGTCGATACCCTTGCATTTTCGCTTCTTGCAACATATTTGCCCTTTTGGGGTCTTACAATTTTGTGTGTTTTACTCGTGGACTTCTCGCGCTCTCTCAACGACATGATGGATTGACGAGCTGAAGGAACGGAATCGAATGCAGATATCAACTCATTTTTGAGGAGATTAATGCGGTAATGGAATGGAATGGAATGGGGAGGATGTAAGGGTGATTCGCTGGAGGCTTGACTTGATGCCGTCCTTGTTTGGATCGGTATGATGAGGTAGCTAGCTTACTGATGCCCGCTCATGAATGAAAGCTAAATTAGCAAAATTTCTTGTTTCTCGATGCTTTATTGATTCCTGTGACCGTTTCATATACACAGAATCATGTACCTGTGAACACCAGCCCCACATTTTTGGATGCTCCTTATTGGTTCCCTACAACCACATGATTCTTATTCACATCAACACTCGGTTGCTCTTAAAATGTGTTTTCATTATCGTTTCCTTGGGATTGATAGCAATTCACAGATTTGGATGGTTATTTAGAGATTGGTAAACAGCTCGCTCGTCATATAATTGACCTGGTTACGTAGCGTCATGTGATTTCCAGACTTTTCCATATTCCTAGAGTTGCTGGCTCAGAATTCAATTAAATAAACGAAGAATTGCAGTCGGTAAAGGTAGATAGCTCTAAGATTATCTCGACTCGGTGGGCTTGGGATATTCGTTTCTGGTTTTGCTGATAACGTTGCGTGAATTGGGTGCTATAACTGCACTATCACACGTACGTGGTTTGGTTCTTGAAATTGCTCTTACTGGCTGCTTGAACGCTTCCCATTGAACATCTTGGTTTCGTGGGAGCGAACTTGCCCGTCTTTTCTTCTCGTCCGCGATGTTTGATTAGGAGCATGGCTTCGAACACATGGACTCCATTGCTTGTTTTGCCGGCCGCCCGAGAAGGTGACAAGCAAGTGTATCCAGGGCGGAAGTATGATGATGCTGAGTAAAGCGTCGAATTTGCTGCTGTCCTTTTCACTTACGGATGGCTGAGGTAAGTACTGGTGGATCTTCTGCTTTGGCTGGATATTTTGGATGCTGGACTGGACTGGACTGGTGCTGGAGAAATGCCGTTCGGGTTTCGCCAAATTATAACATTTGTATTTCGCGAATGCTCATTTGTTTTTTGTATTTATTTTTTTTGTTTAGAGAGAAGGATGTTACGTTCTTTTTATATTGAAATATTGGCTGACTTGATAGTTTCTAGTGTGGATTACCCCGCATTACCCCGCGGTAAGGGGAGAACATCGACTTCCTTTTGAATTTTGTTGCAATGATATTATATCACACGAACTCTTGTCCATTCGGTTCGATTATATTGCTAGAAATGTACGTGTGAGTCTATAAGGTATTTTGGTTTAAAAGCCTCAACGTTACTCTCTTTACATTCATGTCACCGGACAGAAAAGGGTGAAATATTGACAGTAGGCATAGTAACGACAAGCAAACAGTTGGGAGAGTTATTCCAATGTGACATTATTTTCTCTTTTAGGCTGAATTATTAGCCCAAACGACTCTAAGACCTGGTTTTCAAGGTCCAGAGACATCGGCCTGCGATTACAAAGTCGTCCTAGGAGAGAGGATTTTTAAAGCAAATTCATAAATTCAAATACATTAAGCGCTTCTACATACTGCTAGTAACATGTTTCAATGACCAGAGCGCCGAGAACCAGGCGTCCATTCCATGAACTCCCACAGCTGCTCACCCTCAACTCCCTGCTTCCAAGGACTGCCAGAGAGCAGCGAAAGCCGCTATCTAAGTCTCAAAATACTCATAATCAGGGTAAAGTGTGTAGGTGTTACGGTCGCCAACAATAGTCGCGTTAGCTTGTTCAACAGCCTGTTGTCCCTGTGGCCCCTCCGTGACAGATCTATCCACATAAAGGACCTGCTGTCCGCTAGTGCCAACCAAATTCGACGAAAATAAAGGATCATTGCACTTCTGGAAGTTGCCATTATCTCCGTCAGTCTTGCCGGAGCAGAAAGTGTTGAATTCGGGACCGTAGGAGGATCCAGCTCCAGTGACGTTGAATGCGTACTGGTAGAGGTCGTTGGCATAGATATCTTCGAAGTCGATGACGTTCCATTGGTATTGTTGTCTGGGGCTTGCTTGGGGGAGACCAAGGGCTGCGCTGGCGGAGAGGATGGAGACAATGAGGACTGAGTTGAAATGCATTTTGGGCTGTGGTATATGATAAAGTTGATTCGAGGAGAATTCTTGAGTTTGAAGTGGGTTGAGAGATGATTGAAGTTATCGCTTGATTGTCTGAGGAATGAAGATGAAGATGAGAATAATGGGAAATGCAAAGGTATTTATATTGCTCGTCTTCTCATGATCGACCTTGTTTCCTTTTTATGTAAAATCGGCTTCCGATACTATGGCTAGCGCACCTTTACACCATCTTTCGCCTTTCAGGTCTTTTCTAGGTTAATAAACATGTCCTTAATAGTCGCACAAGTTAAGAAAGGTCCAGATTAGAGTCAAACTCGAGCACTATAGCTCAAATATCGCCATACTTTAGACTCTGATAGCAATGACGTATGAATTGAGGCGCATTCAGGTTGAGCTTAAAATCCCTTTGCGGCAATTGATTTTCTGCCCATACGAGAGAAGTCTTCTGGAAGAACTAAAGTCCGACTGTTTACGTATATAAGCTGTGAACCAAGTTCGTATATGCGAGGCCCAAGATGAAAGACGTCACTCTACTCATACTATAACCATTAGAATTTGATGTAATATAAAGATCCTTCTGACTTTTGACGTTGAAGCACGGAGATGTTTCCAAATTAGGGTGAGTCGTGATGTTATCCCCGGCTTTACGCAAACCCAACCCTCGGTTGAGAATCATTTGAAAATCGTCTAGGTAGCTTCCGGGTAGCTTCGCTTCTCGACAAAAGTGCCGAATAACGGAGTTTCGGGTAAAAAGTTTCCTCCGAAACCATAATGTTCTACCAATCATGTTGAGTATGGGAATAGGCCAAAGCCTAAAGGGGTAGTTACGGTCGAGGCGAACGGGAAATACCCATGGGAAGCCTTATTTACATCCTTCAGAATGGCCGCCTAAAGCTACAACTAGGTGGTGGGATGTGAATACGAACTCGATCACTCAGGTAATTTATAGTCAGTGTCGAGGAATTACCCTGCACGCACTACGAATATTGGTCATTTTGTTCAAGAGGTGCACAGTTGATTAGTGATACTTGGCTCATGATCCTCATCTGTTCTGGTTAAAGAACTTTGGTACACCATTATTTGACGAAACTTGAAAGTTCCGGACGGCATGTGTTGTAAATAAAAATTTTGAACAATCTTGGTTCATGGGGTAGTCTCATCGCCTGCATAAGGTTATGTTTTAGTCTTCCTTCAAAATACGAGAGTCTGGAAATGAGACCGAGAAAGATTATAACAACCTGTAGACTGACTCATCGGGTATAGCTAGTGTATCATGAGTGACGAGGCTTAAGGTAAATGAATTGTAGAGAGGAAATAGAATACAAGCTATGCTGCAGATGCACGAGGCTTTCTGATGAGCAATATGTGACGACTAGCCTGCTTTCTTGCCCTTTCGGAATAGCTGAATTGATCAGAGTTCTTAAATAAGATTAGCTTACCTCGGCGATTAAGAAAACTCCTCTCAAGGACAACGTCCCCAATATTCCATCACCCCGAACATATGCTAAAAAGGAGGAAAACCCTTATGAACAACGGCCCCCCGCCTTACCAACAAAATGGTAGCAGTGAGAGCTACTTGAGCTAATGGCCATACCATCTTAGACATAAATCCAACATTGGCGCCGATTCGGGTAATTAGTATAGATCTCCTGGATCAGGCCGCATTATCACAGAGCCCTGAGAGAGAGAGAGTCATGAACTGGTGAATCACAAAGGCTCTCCGCAATTATGTTGTCCCAATCATATAGAGTGTGTGGTTCAGAATACCTCTCTTAACATCTACTGGTGCAATGAGAGCGTAGGTTGGGAGGATTGGCAGCGGGCTGAGACCGCTGGTGTAGAAGATATAGTAATTCGTGTGTAAGAAGAAGACCGAGAACAGGTCGGCTCCTGCGGTAGAAGCGGCATTTAGAGGTCTGAATTCAGTGTCTATACACATTGGATAAGATAAACCGTGAATGGGGTTTAAACTTATTATTCCAATTGTTGGGATATCATATCCGGGGGCTATCGAGGAGCAGGAGTTAAGAAAATCAATACTCGAGATGATTTATGGCTTATCTGTACCAGTCTTGTGTTCCTGTAGGGGTAAGAATGATAAAGAATGGGAAGGGACATTGAGGGATCAAAGGGACGGCAGTGATTGATGGAGAGACTCAAGATCAACGACAACAATGTTTTGAACGAATACCAAGAGGCCAATCCATCAACGGTTATATTAGTCCATAGCAACCGCATCAATTTAAATGCCGATGGCTCGAGCCATGACTTAAAGCTACCATCAAGCGCTTCAAGCAGAGGGAGAGAGCCTTCAGGACTGACAAGTTCACAAAAGTCAGCTCAACTGTTCAGAGAACGGAGCTCTTAGTGAGCGTCCTCTACACCCTACCCCCAATGCGCCAGGCCATGGTCTTGCACCAGTCTACATATTTTCTTCCAGCACCGCTTTGATTAAAGTATCCAACCGCTCCCCGCGCTCAAAGGCACGCTTGTTTTCCGAGCCGCCACTATGCTGAAGTTAGTTTGTCTCCTCACGGAAATCCGAGGAGTCGAGAAACTGAGCTCTTGAGACAGCTCAGAAGAAATGACACAAAAGCTCCGTTCGTAGATGTCTTAAAATAAGGGGGAAATTGAGACCCACTGTAGTTCAGAGAAATATCTCTTAATGGGTCTTCCCAGCTCCACAACCTCCTTGAGATGTTCTTCTGTCAACACTATCTTCCCAATCTCACCTTCCTCTGCACGATGTTCAGCCAATGCAACGGCAGTCTGAAATGCTAGGCAAATGAAACAATCATAATCAGCGTTGGCCCTCTTTCATTCCATACACCAAGCTCTCACCATTTCAAATTTCCCTGCCATTCAGTTCATAACCTCGCATTTCGCTTGAGTTCAGATATTCCTTCACAGCGTATCTTACTTGCATTGAGGTCGCTCGTCCTGCAGCTTATCAATGAAGGTTTGCCACACCTTGTAGCGTTGTTGATGATTGAAGTCAGGGTAGTATATCTGTATGTGTACACGCGACAGAATCGCGTCGTCGAATGCTCCCACCCTGTTGGTGGTTAGGAAGAGAATCCCATCGTAGAATTCGAGGGCACGCAGAAAGCCTGGGATGTATCAGCCTACGATATGTTTACCAGTCTATACAGAATCCTGGGAAAGGAATTCAAAGAGATAGCTAAGCATACTCGCAACAAGACTGCTTCTGTGCAAGTCCTTGATCGTGCGGTTGGCTACGAACACATCGGCTTCATCGATCAGGAGTACCGCGTTCCAGCTTTTTGCCATTTTGAATTTCCGAATCAGGTTTTCTTCTACGTCCTCTGGTTTAGTACCGATATCAGTTGTTGTAAGAACCATGAGAGGTCTTTCTAGAAAGTTTGCAATGCATTCTAGTGGATCATTAGCGGGGGTGGCTGCCATGGGAAACGAAATCGAGCTTACCGGCAGTGAAGGTCTTTCCCACGCCAGGTCCACCATGCAGCAAAAATATCAAGCCATTGCCCTTTTCGTCGACGTAATCGGCGGCCTAGGGTTTCTCGACGATCTTTTGACCTCTTTGGTTCAGCGTTGCGAAACTTCCCGTGAGCGACTTCACCGTTTTCAGGCGTGTCTCGTCCATAACAAGGCGCTCGATCATTTGCCGTTTGAACCTTGGAGCAGATAGATTTCTGACATAGACTTTCTCTACTCTTCAATTAGCTTGGCTATGAGGAGCTGTACCCCACGTTCTAGTCTTGAAAACAAATATCGGGATTTTCTTCGGGCAGAGGAAATATAGATGATCAGTTGGTTCTTCACCGCTGGTCAAGGTGATCGAGTTGTAATCTTCGAATAACGCTGTCCTAATTGCTGTCAGGCTCTTCTTGTTGGTGCATACGCGGCAAGGACAATCAGATATGTAAGTTCTTTGGTCATAGCTAGTCATCAATATGGGGATTTTGAAACCAGGGCTTCTTCCTTGGGCGTTTTTTCTATGATCTTCGTCATAGTAGGCATTGATGTCAACCATGACCAAACCTTGCACCTGGAACACTGTCAGCGCCGAGATATCTAAGTGTGGAATATTTTTAGGCGCCTCCGTCTTCGGTATTTCTACTGTTTTACCAGAATGATACCTGCATTGGCCTCTTAAAATTTCCCAGTATGTCTTCCCACATTCGATTGCTTGCAGTACCTCTGCAGTTCTCTCAGACTCCTCGAAGTCGTCGCCACTACCCAACACTCTTGTCTCCTCACATGGAACTTCGCCGTCCCACTCGCGCTCTAACATAAACCTCAACTCCCGACCCAGATACTCGCCGTCATAGGCCATTGACCAATATGATACTGACCAGTCAGTCCTCGAATAACCGAATATTCCACCTGCGACCGAGTGGATAACTCCTGTAGTCCATTCACCGTCGTCATACTCTCTCGGATTGGTGATGACTGTTGCTCCACGTTTCAATGAAACCCATCGGTAGTCAAAAGTATAATAGCCTCTCTTATTGCGCTCTTTTTCTTCATTGACTTTAATCATTACCTCCTTATCCAGAAAACCGAGCAAAAGGTCGATATGTCTGACGCCGTCTAACTCGCGGACGCATGACTTTTCTGGTTCCTTTAGCTTCAATTCCTCGCGAAAGGCGCTTAATTCATCATAGTGATGAACGAGGATTGGATAGGGCCACGGGACATCGATAAAGTTGCCGTTAAGATCTTGTCCAGGGTAGTATTTAACGACAGACCGCAAGGCGTGTATAATCGGGACCGAGTGTATCCGTACGTAATACATTGTGAACAGACCAATGCTTGGCTGGTCAACAACGTTGTCTCCGTTAGATTTAGTACGAAAGACTGAGATGCGCTCGAAAGCGGGAGAGATGTTATGACGTCCGGTGCCAGCCAAAACTGACATATCGACTTCTTGTTCTGTCGCTGGGTGACGGGATTTGAATCTGTTCTGTAGGTCTCGCCATTCAATGGAGTATTGAACCCAGTGGTCGTTCTTCTCTGTGTGATTTATAGAGGATAGCGCCATACAGTCTTGTTCCAGATCGACTCTTACGTCGGAAAGATTCCTAGGCTCGCTGCTTTCACCCATTTTGCGGCGTCGAAGAAGTTTCGCCATCCATAATGTTCATGTTGGTCATGAGTACTTCGTAACTGTCAGGGATGTCGAAGCACAATAGAAAATTTTCTTCAAAGCAAAGCTTTCTGAATTATAATGGAAGAAGTTTGGATGCCGTCAGCTGATAAGGCGCTCAATATATAAGGAGAGATCGAGGGTCAGAAACAATCACTCACAAGCCACGCCTACCAGCCTTGCGGTTCGAACCACTCACGTTGCCCCAACCCTGAATATAGCCCCTGTAGATCTTTTCAAACGGTTGCTATCGTAAAATCGAGCTACAGGGCCTGTAGCGAGATGATCCTCAATTTTCAGTGGATAGAGCCCTATCATGGAGTGAGTCCAAGCGCTATTTAGCGCTTCAGCCCCTGTAAATTGGTCCAATGCCCTGAAGGGCGGAGTCTTTTGATGGGAGTCTCCGTAAGCCGAGGCTGAGCGCGAAGTAACGACGTAAAGCGCTCCACCCTCTATCGAACCCAAACCTCCCACAGGTTCCGACATACCATTTCCAAAAAGTTCCAACCTCTTCTGGTAGATCCACTTATAATGCAGCGTATTGTCCCATCAACTGGCATTCCCGAATACGAAAGGCCAAAGGTAGCTCTGAGCTGTCTACAATGCCAGCGACGAAAGAGAAAATGCGATAAGAACACTCCGTGCCAGGCATGTTCACAAGCTGGCATAGCCTGCACCGCCGTCTCACGGGCCCGGCTCCCACGAGGTCGACGTGCAGCGCAAAAAGGAGACGGCGATCTTCGACAGCGAGTAGCTAGGCTAGAGGAACTGTTATCCTCGAAAAGAATTGAGGAGCCCAAGGTCTCGCACGACGACACGAGCAGCAAAGCGGCTGCCGTTCCGGATTTAGGATGGAGCTCGATTAGCGAAGAAATTATTGGAATCCGCGACCTTGTGGACTCTTTAGCTGGAGATGATTTTTACGACCCGCCAGTCGAGGCTTCGGAGGCGGCAGAAAACGAACAAATCCAGCGCTTTGATGTGTTGATGTACGGAGATTCCTCATGTTTCGTACAGCCACAGGTGCTCGAAACACCGCCTGACACAATTGTCTCCAAATTATTAGATGTTTATCTACAAAGAGTCGACCCGATCTTCAAGGTCACTCATACACCCTCACTCTGTAGAACATTATTGGGTGCAAATATTTTGACACCGGCTCAGGAAGTACTCAAATTTGCGGTTCTCTTCACTGCTGTGAATACCCTTGATGAAGAGGAATGCTCTCAACAGCTTAAATTAAGCAAGGAAGACTTCAGTGGCCGTCTTCAGCTGGCGACGGAAGTTTTACTTTCTAGGAACAGACTGTTCACAACCCCAGACTTGTCCATCTTGCAAGCCTTTGTAATCTATTTGGTAAGCTTGATCACTCGATTACAATCATTATCCCACAATCCCTCGTTGACGATCATTCAGGCAGGTCTTCGAGCACGTAAAGGATGCCGGGCAATCTGTGCCTTGTTGGCAAGTGCAGTCCGCATTGGGCAGTGCCTGGGACTCGACCTCGAAAGAACGAATCATAGCCCGTTTGAAACAGAAATGCGAAGGCGCATTTGGTAAGTGTTGATTTCCCGAAGCAGAACTGTCTCTGAAAGTAATGCTTACGCAGAAAATTTTGGTTTCAGGATTTCTATAGGCATACTTGATTTGCAAGCCTCTTTCGATATCGGTTCATACTCAGCTCTCGTTGGAGGCTCATCTTTCAGAGCCCCTCCTTTGCATATTAACGACGCCGATATCTCTCCAGAAAGTGTGGACTATCCGTGTGCAAGAGACACGTTTACTGAAATAACTTTCTCCTCCGCAACACATGATATGCTCCGATACATGCGAAAGATGATACATGTCCCACTGGATGCCGATGGAACCCCTCTTATGCAGCCCAATTGGGCGGAGCGACACGCCATTGTCGAAGAATGTGCCCAGGTTCTCTCCGACAAATACATGAGGATTTGTGATCCCGCTGAAACTTTCCAGCTTTTTACTAGAATAGTCTGCGAAGCTATGGTTGTGACATTGCGTCTTTTGGTACGCCGTCCAATGTATCGCCTCTACAGCACAAACCCACCACCTGATGACGACTTCAATGTACTTGAAGTTGCTATTGAGGTCCTCGTTCAAACCTTACGCAAAGGTGACAATGCCGAATTCAAGTCCTGGGAATGGTTTTCCTGGATCAAGTGGTATGCTTTAGCAGTCTTGCTAGCTGAGCTTTGCCAGTATACAGAGGGGCCACTTGTTAATCAAGCATGGGAGATTGCTGATGCCAGCTTCCCAAGGATGAGAAACGTGATCCTGGACGAGGTTCTCTTGGGCTCGATGGAGAAATTGAGGCGTAAGGCTCAGGCCGCTAGAAAATCAAAAGTCGAGCCGGTGGCGACCAGTAACTTCCCCGGAGCCCCAATCGGCAACAACAATAACTCTCCTGGATTCGAAATGTCGGCAACAGGCAATCTCAATGCAGATGGTTCCTTTCAGTATTTGTATTCTCCAGGAAGCCCAGGCCACCAGCAAGAGAACTTTTCGGAGGGGCTGGAAGATATGTCTTGGACTAACTGGGAATGGTTTGTCCAGGATCTAGGCGACCCAGTTCAACTTGATTCGCTCAATGGATTTTGATGGATATGTACAAGACATTTAGCTACAAGTGCGTTATTCCGGGCTGGATGGCCTCCAGAATAGCGACCAGCTCTGTCCAAAGCCTCTTCTCGACTTGAACCGACTCGGCACTGCGGACCCAGGTTGACTCTGGCTTCACACGACACTCGCTCACATACTTCCCATGGGTCTCCTCGCCAGCTATCACAGCACCGTGAACTAGCGTCCGGCTTCCTTCCTCAGCTGTTCTGCCAGTTAAACGTAGTCCAATCCGACCACCAATCCCCCCATCGTCTACCCGGAAGAGTTCTGTCTTACACCAGCCTGGATTGACGAAGTTAATAATAACGGAGCCTCGCTCTTGTGCTGAGCTCTGGCGAATTTCTTCAGCTAGCTTTCTAAAGCCCAAGATCAAAACAAGTTTGCTTAGATTGTATCTGTCGGCCATGTCTGCTGTCGTTTCATCATCCAATGTTCTGAAAATATCTCCTGGCTTAGGCTCAGACAGGTACTTGTGCTTGGCAAAAGCATGGACTACGGAACCAGTAAGGACAAGTCGAGATGGCTTCTGCTGCAGCTTTGAAGTTTCTTGGAGCTTTGGAATTGCCAGCAGGGCCACCAGAAGGGTAGAGATGACGTTGACTGTGAGACTGGATTCGTGCCCCTCGAACTTCTCGAAATTATTTGTGACGATTCCGGCATTTGCGATGAAAGCATCCAGTCTCGAGAGACTCTTCATGCGATTACCAAAAGCAAGCACCGAGCTGTACTGGGACATGTCTAGCTGCCAAACTTCAACTTTTCCTGGGGCCGATATTCGGCCAGAAGCAAGCACTTCTTTCTTGGCTTTCTCGCCTTTGCTCATATTACGACATGCTAGAATGAGATGAGACACATTCATATTATAGCTACACAGCATATAATCAGCAAGTTTCAGCAGATACGAACGGAGGAGACTGACAAGTGTTTTGCAGCCTCAAGGCCAAGGCCTGTGTTTGAGCCAGTGATGATGATCGTCTGGCCCGTGAGGTCGACTGATGGCAAAGAAGGGGTCTGGAAAAGCTGCCCAGCAAGCATTTGGCGGATGTCAGAAAGAGAACCCATGATGAATCTCGTCGTCGAATGTGCGCTGATGATGGAAAATGTATTTTAATGTTGGGACTGAAGCTTCAGCATGCGGCTTGACACATCATCGAACAGGCGGCCAATCTTGGTCTTATATACGAAATTGAATCCTGCAATCGCCATTTTTATGACTTCTTTTCGTCACACTTCAAAGTGTTAGCGCGGTAGTTGCCAAAGTCCTCAAAATCCCCAAAGCCCGCAAAGCCCGCTGGTGTCACGTGCACCACTGACACGACCTTCTGGACCTCCATAGTCGGCGGGCGCGAACACGACTTGCATTCAATAAATGATATCAATGGTCTTGATCATTTAGTTTCCATTGGAAGACAAGTTGTAGGGCAATGCATACAATTTGACCAATCCGGGGTTGCCTTCGGCTCGGCAGTGTTTGCTCCTCAAAAGTGTCCAGGATCGCTCAGTATATTTAGATAGTACACCATGCCTCAGTGCATCCCAGTGAAACTGAATACCACTGACTGGAATAGCGATCAAATCGTTACTGGTGCAAAGTTCACGGGTGCTCTGATAAGAATTGAACCCGGTGTGCTAACATCTGATGAGGGTTCTAGCGACAACTTCAGAACTCGCCACTTTGGGACACTGTCGCCTAACGAAAAACAAGTTTTTATTGGCAAAAGCTTGGTTTAGAAATATTCCGATTGGTATACTACCGTCGTCCTTGAGACGGATTGCTGATTTGTAGGTAGCTAAACGAGTTCAGAAATGCCCTGAGATACGAACCAGAAAGTGACGTCGGTGTATGCGTCCCTGTGGGATATCTATCTCGAGAATGCCATCCCTCTTTATAGCTTTTGTCAGTCCCAAAGTCAAACACCATCGTGAGAACTAGATAAACAATTCCATTTCTTCGAATCTTACCTTACCGTAATCTTCTGTAATCATGTCTCCAAGCCCGCCAGCCGCCCAGTAGCCGCAGCCGCAGCAGGTTGATATGACTCCTCGTCAAACTGATGGAATCGTTTCTGAACAAACCATACGGAACATTTTCAGATATCTTACTTGCGACATTGATACTTGGCTTCTAGACTCATTATGACTGCTGTTGTTCCAATAGACTGCTGACTTGAATTAATCATCCTTAGACAACAATACAAACCATGACTACTGAATCAAGCGAGCCGGTGAGCCTCAGGGGCGGTGAACCTGTTGGAAACTGGTACGTATCACCTTTGTTCTTCCATCTTTAGCCTCTCTTGGGGCTGTTTGACTTAAGTCCTTTACTTGTATGTGTGTTCCCGCAGCTGCGAAGCTTTCATGTGTTTTGAATGCTGCAAAGGATGCTGCGATTGTTGCTGCTGCTGCTAAAGCTAGCCACAAACTGAAACTTATATTCAGGTTGCTTTTCAATCAAGGGTACGTGGGATCATGCGCATTAATGAAGATATTTTTGAGGTCTTGTGGAAGACCGTAGCAAGTAAACCTAGAAGTGGTCGCCACATCAAGTTAGGAACTGAATTTACATGATAGCAAATATTAATTGCTTCTTGATCAGAACTGGATTTAAAGATCCTACCTCTTGTCATATCTTTGTACTTCTTGAGCATTAGTCTTCCACTTACTTTAGTCGCAAAGCTGAGTTGCGCCAAGATGAAGCCACTGAATTTTGTTGAAAAATATCAGCCCTGCTATTATATCTAGAATAGAATGATTACGAAAGTGCAGAGACTTAGCAGGGGCTGCTCTAGACGGAGACTTTCGCATGAGTTATTGTCGTGCGCTCACGTTCAGTCGGGGCTGAAGAATCCTTCGCGTATTGATAGGGGTATCCTCGCTAAGGATTTGTGCCCCTGAATGCGATCCCTTGAGATATGCACCGACAACCGCATTGAGGCCTGCCATGGCCTTGGCTACGACCCTTCTGTAAACATTAATGGATTCTTATTCAATCAAAAAATAATTAATATTCTGTAATACTGGTGAATTTCTGCCTCGCATCAGTTTCGTCAGCAGTCCACATATTTCGTCCGCAATATACATCTTCCATCCGAAGCATCCAGATTTCGCCCGAAGTGTTCTGACTCTCTGAATCTCGAAGATAAGAGTTTAAGGTACAGTTTTCTGATTAGTATCTAGTCTATCACAAATCTAGTGAGCTGATAAAGCATGCAATCATAAATGGAAAGCGCTGTACATTTTTGCAACAATCGTTTTGCCTGCAGCTTCATATTATCCAGTGTGGTTACGCTTACCTTTAAAAATCTTTTACTATATCAACTCGTCGCTAATATAGGTTTGGATGGCTTGGAAAGAAATGGCAGTAATGGTCACCTCAACTTCAAAGCTATCTATGGTTCTTCCCGTGTGCCAGTGGTGATCGCTGGAGACCCTCACTTCATTTCTAGAACAGCACGAAAAGTAATTCTCGACCAAACCGATATTGATATCGACCCGCACCCTTGCACTGAGGGCGTACCTTCTCGCATATCTCATATTGATCCGCGATTGGTAGGTCAATGAATACGACTGGCAAAACAATTATTGAAATAATATATGAAATAAAATATAAAAGATCCCTATTTTTTTTTTTTTTTGAAGAAATTCAAATAAACCAGCTACTACCCACTCCTCTATGAATCCAAAACATCAACCGTCAACTCCGGCAACTTCGTATACTGACAAAAGTACTCCATATATACCGGCCACATCGACTCCTCGACAGCCAACAAGTCCACCTTCCCATTCCTGCCGATACCAGATTTGATCTTTAGCGTACGTTTGGAAGGCAGGATACCCTCCTGGGAGTCGAGATACTCAAATACCGCTTCGCAGATCGCGGCGTAGGTGGTGTCGGTGAGAAAGAGCATTACTTCTAGAGTACGGACCTTGTTGATGCTGTTGGAATGTCGGATTGTAAAGACGACCGTTTGGCCGCTTCGTGGCGCGGCCGGGGTGGGAATGCCTATAGCGAGTGGTGCGAATTGGCCAACCTCTAAGCCTATTTCAGACTCTTCTTGCACAGCCTGGGCGCCCCCTCCATGACTGGGAACTGTCGATCTCAATTTCTTCTTCTTCTTGTCCTTCTTAAGACTCATGCCCCAGTCCAACCACGAATCTTGTTCAACCACAGCCTCGGGCACGGGATCACAAGCTGCAGATAGGACTGGCCCAGGCTCAGGAATTGATTCCTCGAGAATTTCGACTTCTTCAATAGCCTTCTTCCCTTTCTTCTTCCCCTTCTTCTCTTTCTTGGATACAGAAAAACTGCTCCACTCGTCATCTTCGTCGGGTTTTGGCTGAGACTCCTCCATAACAACCGCCCCATAGACACCGTCATAGACTGGCTCTCCACAGACAGGCTCCTCGCAGGCAGGAGGCGTCTCACAGTCAGGAAGCGCCTTGCAGTCAGGCTTCTCGCAATCAGACTCCTTGCAGACAGAAGGCGCCTCACAATTAGATTTTTCGTAATCAAGCTCCTCACAAATAAAAGGTGCTTCGTAGTCAGGTTTCTCGTAGTCAGACTCCTCGCAGACAGGAAGGGTCTCGTAATCAGGTTTTTTGCAATCAGGTTCCTCACAGACAAAAAGCGCTTCACAATCAGGCTTTTCGTAGTCAGGTTCCTTACAAACAAAAAGTGCCTCGCAGTCAGGTTTCTCGCAATCAGACTCCTCGCAAACAGGGGGCGTTTTGTAATCAGGTTTTTCGCAATCAGGCTCCTCACAGACAGAAAACGTCTTACAATCAGGCTTTTCGTAGTCAGGCTCCTCGCAAACAAGAGGCGCCTCGCAGTCAGACTCCTCGCAGATAGCCTCCTTGGAATGCACTTCATCGATGGGAGAATTCAACGTAGCAGGAGCTTCCTTATTGGTGTGCAGGTCAGGCAAAGAAGATCCAGGGGCGGCAATAAAGACAAACTCTGATTGTTGACTTACAGGAGAGTCGGGAACTTCAAGTTGTCCACGGCCATGCGTCAGCGTCAAGATCTGCGCTATTTCGCCATCAAACGGAACCCTATTTCCGTTCGTTGCGAGAAGCTTTGCGAGTTCCTTTTCGGATTCCAGAAGTAAGCCTCTAAGTGCATATTCGGTTTGGGTATTCAGCGGGCCGTGCAAGAACTTGGTCCATGTTGCCTTGGGGGAATGGGAGGTGGCAGCGATTGCTTGATGCCCGGAAGCATTTTCACTTTCGATATAAATGGTAAGGATTTCGACTTTGTCGCCGTAGAGGACTTTTAGATTTGCTACTGGAATTAGTGACGGGAACTATTTGGGTCGCAATTGCTGTAGAAACCCACAGAGCAATTGATCACGGATTTCAGTCGAAAACATTTTCTTGCGGGATCTTGGCTCGCCGTAGCCTTGATTCTTCTTCTTGCTCAACGTGGAGGTATATTCCTTTTCGATAGTTCCGAAACAATATTGAAAGATGATGACTGAGTTTAGGACCTGATCAAAGAGGATACAAGGTCTCGAGCTTCTGCGGGGAAATAATCCATCGATAAGTCTTACCTGCAAGGTTTGCAAGATGTCAAGACGTTATTGGACCAAGGCTTTGGGCAGATATCGGTGTCCTAACTGAGACATGAGGCGGGTGGTCGCAGTTTCTCAGAATCACTCGTACCCAATGAAATTCCATGGCGCTATCTAAGGCCCAGGAATTGGTCGAAAATCCAACAAGATGATGGAGTGATTTGCTAACGGCAAAACATATGACGACGAGGCGGATACTGAGGACATGCTTCGTACAAAATTGTACGCCTCATGGTTTTATAGGCTCAATACCTGGTCCTAATAACTAGCCGCTTTACAACAGCCCCCAATCGAATTGAGCAAATTTGACGAAAGAGCTCTGGGGTCTAATATTCAAAAAACGAGTCTCATCGATAGGCATTGTTGAAGAAGTACAATATCAACTCCCATGCGCCTCAATGTTATTATTATTGTTATTAATTAAAGTTGTAGTTATAGTATTACAATTCTTCAAGGCAATAAGCGAGGTTTTAGTGTGTGGGGCGGCTATGTCGTGCGTAAACGTCAGTATTGCGTAGCATATATCATACCCCCTGCTACTATGCGCTCGGCTGCGTGGTCCTCAGCACTGCGTAACGTGCATCCTATCCTACAATGTTACTTCAATTGAATTATTGCAACTCTCCCCCTCGACCACCCAGTTACCCCTAGCTATATCACCTTCTGCAGATCACAGTTCGATATAATTTGATTGGCTGGTCGGCCAACCTAGGCTTACCGTACGCAACTTTCTTCACCTGTTTCCGAGATCTGTTATCAGTATTCTAAAAGCTAGTATAGTATAGATTCGTTAGGGTTAGTCTGATGCAAGTAAGAGACGAGTTCATTATTGCCATTGCCAAGGATCTAGGGTTTTCTGGCCAACGAGCCGCCCACCAGCGTTCCTAGCAAGTCTCAAACTTAATTTTATGATTATGTTATAACTTAAATTTCAGAGAAACTGGAATGTTTGCTGCTGCGCTAGGCGACCCCGTTTAGAGTTTGTCGGGACCTTCTAGTGCATTTTATCAGGGGCTCGCTTCAGGGCCTCACATGTCTAGAACCGCCACAATTCCCACTTTAAGGCCGCCTTTCTGCAACTGCTGAAGCCTATCCTCGCTACCCCACAAATGCCCGCATTCACTACTAATACTATGTCACCCAATTTGTCGTTAATCTTTGTCCCTTAGACCGTTTTCGAGCAACTACTCTCAGCCCTGAGTATAGCTTCACTTAGCATTAGTCTAGATGCCACATTCAGCTGTGTTCTAAAGCCTCCCCAGACAGCGGAAGAGGCCTTGATCATACCTTCAACATAATAGCGTCCAAAGAGAACATTGATAAAAGCCGCCCCTCTGTCCTTGGGACTACCGGTCTTTCTCTCTACCTTTTTTCTCTGCACTTGTCTTCCTAAGCTTGGAAATCTTCCATTCCACTATTCGTTCAAAATGTTTTCCAATGTGGCACTCCTAGTTTCCCTCCTAGGAACATCAGCTTTGGCTTTCCCAGGAGTACTGGAGAAGAATGATGTTTGCAATGCCGACAATTGTCTTCGTGCAGTTCGAGCTACTAATGCAAAGCCGTACCCCTCCTCTGCCACAGCAGACTGCTCGTCCTTTCTGCGCAAGACGGTGACCCCTTGCCCTGCGTGAGATTGCCCCTCTCTGATAAATAATTTTCTTGCTCATTCCCGTCATAGAACTACTACAGCGACCGCAGTCATTACCCTGACGAATCCGGCGGTAACCCGAACGGTCGCTTCAGTTGGAACTAGTCTGCTACAGAACACGCTCACTCAGACCCTGATTACGACAGTCACAACCATTCTAGACACTGCCACGGTTACTCAGGCCACGGAAATTGATGTAACTACTACCATCATTGCTACAACGACTGTCACGGAGGTAGCTGGAACCGCGAAGAGGCGTGATATTAGTACTAAGCCTCTGCCGACTATCCCAACTGTCGAAGGCAAGGTCCAGGTTCGGGTTGTCACCTCAACCTGCGCCGCCACAACGAATGGACGTAAGTACATCCGAGAAACAAAATACTCCTATTTCAGATCTTTCGGGCCAAGACCATCCGAATCAAGCACTTGCTAACTTTTCTCCGATGATTTAGCCAGCAGCGTTCCTACATACGCTTCAGCTTGCTCAGGCACCGTGAGGTACTCATCCGCTTGCTCCTGTGCTGTAGGACCAGGGGCCACAACTACGCTTCCCCAGTCCACGGTCACTGTGACCTCTACATCGACACAAATGGTCACCCCGACAACGACTGCCACTGCACTATCGACGAGCATCGTGCCAGTCACAAGCACGCAAACTCAAACTGTTCCAACGACTTTTGAGACAACTGCCGTAACAACTACACTCCAGGCTCCATTCACGGTGACCACGAGCTTGTTGTCAACCAGCACCGTTATTGTATCGCCTCCTGTCTGCAGCTCATACAAACTCACCGTGACGAGCGGCAGCAGAACTGGCCAATTCATTAATGGTCAGATCCCACAATCAAGTCCCAACACGGCTACTTACGGATTCGTCTCTTTCGTGACCGATCCCACCGCCACCTCGTCTTTCACCCTCCGATCAAATGGCAAAGTGTATGGCGGAAACAACGAGCTTGGCTGGGTTACGCAGAACAGCGACGAATATTACATTCTGCAGATGACTGACTACTCTCAGTCAGTATACAACATCCCTTACGTGTTTTGCTCTTTAGCTACTCCTGCTGGTGGGGCGTTTACATGCAAGACTAGTGCCGGCACACCCATTTACCTCGCCAGCTGCAGCGGTACTGGTAACAACCTACAGCAAATACCTAACCCTTCAAGCAATGCCGCTAGTGGTTGTACTGTCCAGAGCCTTTCTGCTGTCCTGAGCTGCTAGAGCCAGAATGGAATAATGTACAAGAACAATAATTTAATAAATACTCAAGTTCAGTCTATCTAATCGCTCAAGAATACATCCCGCAGTGCAAGTCATTTCGTTTCGTACCCTTATGCTTCGTAAATGCAACTCCTTAGTACGGAGTGGTAAATTTGCCAGGGAAGAATGCCCCGATTATACTCTATCCCACTTGAGCCTTGAGGACAGGCTTTGAAGCAACGTATCGATTATTTTACTTTGCAGGGTTGCCTCTTTCTAATAACATTTACGCTTTCTGCAAATTTGGTTGAGACATAAAAAACAAGACAAGCGTGAGCCCATGGCAAAAAATGCCATTGGTTCCTGTTTACGATAAGGATCTTACTCTAGGCGGCAATTGGAGTAGGGACAGGTGCCTTGAGCATAAGGCTCAGTAAAACCCCAACGCCCCCAGCCTATAAGAGGCGTATATATTTCCATATTGGTAAATTCTGCTCTAAATAATCCTGCGGCTGTGATTCAAATTGATCCAGAGGAATGGGACGAAATGATGAGGCACATGCGCGAGTCGTATACGAGGTGTGGTGGCACAATGCGATGCTAAGCCTCAAGCCCAACAACACTTATGACAACGCAGCGCAGCATTCTGCATCTGACGACGATTCAAATCCTAAAAGATAGAAGACGCAAGAAATTGCAGAAACGATCGACATTCATCAACAGCTCCGCTTTTGGTTTTTCTAACATTAGAGCACAAATCCGAAAAGCACCATGCAATTCAAACCCGACCCAAGATGGCGAGGCATCACACGCCACACACTATTAATAAACATCATCACTCTCCTTCTCTCCATCACAGTCCTAATAATGGGCTCCATCCTCACAAAACAACTCAATAACGCGCGGCTTCATGAACCCTCAAACGGAAACAATAAATTCTCCTTGTAAGCCCACCATTCCCTTTCCCCAACTCTTCTCCCAAACCTAACTAACGAATGAAAACCAGCGACCAATCCCAATCCGCCTTCTTCAACACCCTCACCCCCCTCCTCTCCACCCTCTTCTCCACCGCCGAAACTCTCCGACACATGCACACCTCCGCACGCCCAAAAACCTCCCTCCTAATGTCCCTCCTCATCTTCCTCGGCTGGACCATCAACTTCAGCTTTTGGACGAACTGCGATGTGGGCGATGGGAATCGGCTGGGGTTTTGTGAGGAGTGGCCTAGGTTGGCGGGGAATGGGACGCTTACGTCGCCGTTGCAGTATGCGAGGTTTGTGGTTGCGTTGTGCGCGATGATGGTTTATGGGGTTTTGGTGGGGTTTGCGGGGATGGCTTTTTGGAAGAGGGGGGAGTGGGTGGGGGGGAAGAAGGGTGGTATGGGGGTGGAGAGTAAGGTATGATGGGTTTCAGGTTGGGATAAGGTTGGATCTGAAAAGCCTCTTACTTTTGTTTGGGAGATTTGCGGGCTTTTGGTTGTGCGTTTGTTCAATAAAATAATCAGCCCACCTCAGTGGTCACGAAATGAGACTATGATGGCATGAGGAACATCACTACGATCGTGAGAAGCATTATGGTATTATCACACAATAATCTCAGCAGCAGGTTTTTTAAACGAGTGACATTGTTGTAGCTACTAAATGAGTGACTAAAACAAGTAAGAAAGCAATCAAGCAGGTCAAAGAGAGGCAGAGCAACATCCATAAGCAACACAAATTCGAGGCCCTCGACCACTAAAAAGAGATAAGGACGTCTGGATAAAATCAGAGAATAGCATCAAACATGAACGAGGGGGGTTTTTTTTTTGGTTTTGGGTTATTCGGTTCTTTCAAAAGACAAATGCAGTGGTCCCCTAAAAAGCAAAACAAGCGTTCAGGCTTTGGCCTTGAAACCCAATATCAAGACTCAAAGCGAAGCGACCAGAAAGACAGTGGTTGAATCAGTCAGAAAACAAGAGTGTTTTGCAGGTCGGAGCAAGACGAGCAGGTATTTCCCTTGGTATGGCTGAAGTTTAAGCGGGCAGGTGAGACAACTGAAGACTTCCCACACCTCATCGACAGTTGCGGCAAGTCTTGAGGTAAAGATTAAAATATGGAAAGTCATCCTCGGAAAATCTTGCGGTAGCTCCATGGGAGAAGCGCTCCACAAACTGTTCAACACTTCTATCTACCCTAGGCTGATCTATTTCCGGCGTCCAATCCGAAGGGCAGGCGTGGTGATCTGCGTATAGATGTGATAATAGTCCGTAGGAAGAGAAGGCGGATGTCTGGTCTTTGCAACTACCAATGCCACATTCAAGATCTCCATGATCTTTGTCGTAGTGGGAAGATAACTCGGCCTGAGACATAAGCGGGGTATAATCCCTGAAGCGACAATGTGAGTAATGACAGGTAACCGTCCCATGGCGCATAGTCCGAATATGTATGTCGAACTTGTCCTTACGGGGAAAGCCTTTTGTGTGTCTTTCGCAGCTCTTTAGAGGACATTTCCATGTCCGTCCCCGCTTGTGAACTGAAGATATGTGACGATCAAGCTCTCCTTTCCTCCCAAACGGCTCAGTACGTTTGCAGTCCTTTACTGAGCACAGAAGAGGTTCAAGATGAATGTTCGCAACATGAAGCTCTAGCTTCTTGTTTGTGTCCAGTTTGGTCTTGGTACAGCCTGGCCATGAACAAACTCCAGACGTATCTTGAAGAACGTCTCGAACGTGGATATCGGATATATGTTGTGAACGACTCGTCTGATCTGGAAACACCTTCGATGATGTGCAACCAGGCCAGTCGCAGCTAAACGTGGAGGGACGTGGGGCTTGTGGCAAATGCGAGACATGAGAAAGCATGTCCGATGATGTGGGCTGGCAAATTCTGCAGAAGAGGGCAAATTAGCGTCAAGTCTTAAAAAAAAATCTTACCCAGATTCGCTGGGCAGGAGGGTTGCATGAATAACCGAGCCTATGGCACATGGCGGGTCATCGAAGTCTTTCTGGTTCACCGAATAATAGACTCCAGGGGTGCTAAATGAGGCGTTTGGGGCGAACATGTAGGTGGCAGGGCTCTGTGGGAGGGTCATCTGGTTGAACGAATAAGGGGCGCCGAAAGCCATATCGATGTCGTTGAAAGGTTCAAGTCCAAATTGAGTGGTGCCTGGAGCACCAATCTGGCTGACAGGCTGATAATCGTTGAGACCAAGTATCGCACCGTTGAAGCTTCCCGAATTCTGATTGAACGTTCCAAAGTGATCGGAGCGCAGACCACCTCGATCCAAGGTAAAGGCATTGTCGGCAGGCTGCGATACGCTCGAGGTGGAGGACAGGTAGCTAGGAATGCCAAACAAAGGACCCAATGGCCCATCGGGAAGTTCTTCAAAGGGTTGGCCTGACCCAACGTTTCCATCAGGAATTTGCGGCAAGGTGCTTTTGTCGAAAGGCGGATAGCCAGGCAGGTCGAAAAGAGGATCCGATTCGTCAGGACGCTCATCGGGAACAGTGAAGTCGGTGACTGCATGTTGCGGCAGGCTGTTCTGATCGAACGAGTAGAAGCCGTTGGGATCCATGTTGGTGCAGGAAGGGGCGCGTTCGGGGCAAAATAGCGCGCCGTACAATTTTGAAAACGAGGCGAACTAGCGCGTTCAAGAGGGTTGTGTGAGGCTGAATGTGAGGAAAAGTGCGGCAGAGGGAGTGAAAATCGAGCTCGGGGAAGCTGCTTGCTATATGCTTCTCGGTGGGGTGACTTCAAGGGTTCGAGGGTGAATAATCAACCCCTGCCAGAGGGCGTTTTCGGGTTGTTCGAATGAAGCATCTGTGAAATCAGTACGTCGAGCGAACCACAATTAGAAGGGGTCCAATAATATTCGGGAATAATGAACAAACTGATGGTGAGTTGCTCAACTCATTTTATTGGGGAACAGAAGACAGACCCTTCGTTATTCAGGACTGTAAGTTGCTGGAGCAATAGCGGGCCTCAGACTTCGGTGCTGCAAATTCTCGCGATGGCTCACTGAACTTTCAGCGCCCAGGGCGCTGTAAGCGGTTCCCATCGCCGAATCATCGCCAAAAAGGTCTAGGGAGAGTATGTCAAGTCAAGAGCTCGAACGCGAGCTTGATCTGTCCCAGACTTCCGGACTGGCACCACCTCATTACATACCAACCTGACTGTTCCCATTCTCAGCATGTCGAGTCTTCCAAAGTAAAGAAACTTACCGAAATCTCATCGTCTCAGCCTCGAGATTTTCATATTCCATCGTTCGAACAACCTCGTTCGAAATGAACGCAAATTTGGTAGCCTTGTTACTGCAAGCATTGGACAGAGTCACAGGCGGCACGAAGATAATTCGATGCCACGGATTTGAGTCGACGTACCGTACGCGGCTTACACTGAGTCAATCAAGAAATCTTATGCTCGCCGGCAATAGAGCTGTCCTCGTATGCCATATGACAGGGAACCTTCTTCGTCGAGTCTGATTTATCGAAAATGACACCGCCGTCTTAACAGAGGCTCTGAGGATCCAGATGAGCTCTCACTGACCGGATTAGCGGATCGCCCCCCGAAAAAGTCCGCGTGGATTTCGAGTCCAGCATACGAGAGCATCTTCAAGGTGCGCTGGGGAACATGTAATCTGCCTCAAATTCGACGTGGATGTTGACGTTGAAACACGTCTCGCGAGCCTCAACGCGATGTTTTGGCGGAAGGAGCGGGCCAATCAACACCCGCACCAACACTTTCTCTGTCGTCTCTGTACCACTCTTAAACCACCACAGGATCCTAACTCAGGATGTGCAATCCCAGGAACAGTTACTTCCTGCTGTATTTTATCCTGACTCTTCTTAGAGACGAAAGGGTGAGGTAATTTGTACAACGTTACGTTCTAGGAATCAATTATAAGAAAAAGCGAACCATACACAAAGCCATCTATTCCCTCCCTCTAATCTATCTCTTCACACCTCACCCACCCCAAATACCCTAACAGTATTCCCCCAAGCAGCCTCACACACTTCCCTCACACTAACCCCCCTAATGCCCGCCACAGCCCAAGCAACCTTCCCCATCATCACACTCTCATTCCTACCCTTAACACAAGCGCCCTCTACCCACTTTTCCTTCTTAACCCACTTCACTCTTTTCCCCTCCGTGTCCTCCCAGTCTTTGACAAAAGGCGCAGAGGCATGAGAAGGACGCATCTCGCACCAAGGCCCATCAGTCTCCAGCATGATCCTATCAAGCGGTATAGCCCTCACAACCTCCAGATTCTCCTCCGTCTTCAAACTACACCCATTAACACCCACATACCAGCCTTCCTGCACCAATTGCTCCATTTCTTGCATGGTGCCCGTGAAAGAATGTACCACCCCCATCCTCCTCAAACACCCCTCATCCACAAACCGCCTCAATATCCCCATAAAATCCGCATGCGCAGCCCGACTATGCAAAAAAAGCGGTAGATCAACCTCAACCGCAATCTCAAGCTGTTTCTCAAAGTATTCTCGTTGGATATCCTTCGGACAAAGACCTAATCTATCATAATCCAGCCCTATCTCCCCAAACGCCACAGCCTGCCCCTCTTGTTTCGCGGTTGTAGCCAGCTCTTTCAATTCCCTCAGCATAGCTTGCGGGCCTGAAGCGTAGGAGGAGAATTGGAGGCAGGAACAGGGATGTACGCCTATGGTAGCGTATATTGTGCCTGGGTATTGTTTCGATAATTCGACAGCTTTGCGGGATTCCGAGAGGTCGGAGCCGGTGACTAGTAGGTGTTTACAGCCTGCATCTTGGGCGCGGGAGATGACGGATGGGAGGTCGGAGGGGTGACGTTGCGTGGAGTGGTAGAGGCCCGTATAGACGGGGTCGGTGAGGTTTATGCCTATCTACTGTGTTGCGTTTGTTAGCCCTTCTACTCTGCCAACTGTAAAATCTCCTAGAACGGGGGAAAGAGGGGGAGGGGGAGGGGGAGGGGGGGGGGGGGGGGTGTACATCTATGTAGCGGGGTTTGTATGCTGAGGGTTGTGTTGACGGGGGAGAAGTTTGTGAGGGGCTTGGAGGGTTGGCGGACATTGTGAAGCTGTGGATGCGCGGAGAGTAGCGGATTAAGGGTTTGAGGATTCGTGGAGAGGTGCGTGGGAGGTGGGAGAGGCGATTCATGGAGAGGGGATTTTGGTGAGGTTGAAGCTTGAGGAAAGACGCGAAGCGAGATCTGGGGATTTTTTTTGGCGTCCTTTTTTTTGCCCGGCGTCGAGTTTGGCAAATACGCGAGTTAGGGGGAACAGATTTATACAGTAGGAGGTTAATTTTGAGGTTATTATTGATTTCGTTCCATAAATCGTTTTCAATTCCCAATCCTTTCATGGGTATCTCATGCCATATCCCCCATTGCCTTACCAGAACGCCAGCTACACTCTATATATCAATGCCAGATTTAAACTCCACTACCCTTAAACCCTTTAATCCTCCCATCTCGTACAAGCCCAACACTAACACCCTCTTCTCCCGTCATCCACCCAGGCATCTTCTCGCCATCCACAATCCCAGCTTCAACTAATTCCCTGATACCAGCAAATACATGCTGTCCATGAAACGTAAACCTGATATCTGGCCGCCATCCCTCGCCTTCTATATCATCATCCTGTTTGTCCAATTCCGCTGAGATGGTGCTCCTCCTACTCGCTTTCTTTTTCTGGACACCGACATCAAGATCAAGTTCATCTTCTAAGTCCTCGTCTTGCGCTGTACCAGGGAATAAATCTTCGATCCTAACATCGAAGCGCTCAATACCCAGCCCATCATCCGGTAATGCTGTATTTCCAAAGCGGCCTTTAGCAAGCACGCGTCTCCTCTTGACGACCCCATCATCTTCTTTCCGTTTCCTTTTCAGTCCTTTGGGTGTAGAGTCTTGCGATTCCTGCAGTTCATCAACATCCTCATCCTCCTCCTTTGAAACCTGAATATTCAGCGGATTATCCTTTCCTTTCCTTTCTTTCCCGTCAGCATAGACTCCCCATCCTGCGCCAGCTGCATTTGTCCTTCCACCTCCACGCCTCTCAACCAACGCATCCAAATTCCTGGCTGAAAGGCTCGTGGCCTCGAGTTTATACCGTTCCCTCGGCCTCGAAAACGCCTTTGGTATGCCTTCTAGTGTTAAGCGTCGCAGACTCTGATTATCTGATCGAGAGACAGCCTGGCCGGAAGTTGTATTGAGGGAGACGTAGACGTAGGGTGAGGAGTCTGGGAATGCTATGTAGAACGTTTTGCTTGCGTCGAACGTAGCTGTGTCTTTCTTCGTTCTGGCTTGGCCTGTGGAGAGGGCGAGGGAGGTATTGTATGGACTTTCGATGATGAAGATTCGTAGTAAGAGGAGAGGGAGAGTGGGGTGGCGGTCGAGGTTGTAATGTGCTTTTACATCTGGCAGGACTTCTCTTTGCAGATTTCGCAGGAAGGTTGAGGGGTGGAAGCGTGGTATTGATTTGGATTTTGTATTTGAAGGCTCATCTGAGGCTAGCTGGACGATTTTCAGGGCAGTCCATTTTTGGGAGGAGGGGTGGTCGTAGAGGTATTGCATGTCGGCCATAGCTAATTGGTAGAGAGAGATTCCATCTGCCCAGTCGCCTTCTAGTATGCGGTCTAATACATCTCTTTTAGAACCCTTGCGGGCTTGAAGGTCTGTGTATAGTTCGCGGAGGGAGGAGAGGGACGATGCAGGTGGGTAGAGGTCGTCTTCATCTTCATCCCCTGCTTCTCGCAGATATGGTGCTGTATTTTCTTGGTTTCGTTCGTCAAGCCAGTCAAGGGCAAGGGAAAGGAGAGATGGTCGAGAAAGTCGGGATAATGTTTTGATGACTGCGGGGTGGGAAGAGGGGATTAATTGGGAGGAGGGGAGGGCGGATGTCGTGGGTACTGAAAGGCCGGACATAATACCGGTTGATTGAAATATCTATGCAGTCATTGAGATCGTGGTGGAGACTGTGGCGTTGATTGTCGCATTGAAGCTGTTGATATTGATATTGATATTGATACCGGCGCGTTAAAAGAGACGCGACTTTGGATGGGATCACGTGGCTGACCCCCGCACAGCCTTCATGCATCACAGTGAAATCAGACAAATCGAATCTCACAATCGCTTGCGATGATTGGTCCATCGAATTAGTAATACGTGTCACCCCACAGTCTCATTCAAACTCCTCGGGATGCGCCCTTCACTCCTTCACTCGTCCAACACCTTCAAAACCCATGCCATGCCGACGTATATCCGAACGGACATAGCCCTCCGCAATCGCAACTTTTGATTTGTGAACTGATGGCTGAGAAATCAACCGAGGGGCAACGGGAATAACAATAATAGTGAAATCATGATTTTGATTTTCACTGAGAGAAGAAGACAGAGCCATCATCATAATTCAGAAAACTTAACCCCGCTTGGCCGTGCCCCCAAACATGTAGAACGCAAACAATGCAAGTATGGCATAGACGACAGATTGCGGAATAGCTTCAATATTTCCCTCTGCATCCTGCGTAAATTGTCTCTAATCACCCGTCCAATTCTGGCCAATTCCCCCCACGCTGTTGAAGGCATTTTTGCGGCCGAATTCCCTCTTTTAGTCATCCGGCCATTGGAGCGCAGGACAAGAGTGGGGCCAGCGCGAAGAAGCAGTGCAGCCATTTTCCACCACTTCAGCTTGGGAATTGCTTCTTCCTCTCTGCATCAATTTCCCCAGTTCGCGGGTACGCTCCAGATCGACAACATTCAATATATGGGGAAAGCGACGACGACCACACGCCTTGCCGTCGCCTGAGTTTGACTCATTTCTTACGGTTGGAGTAGAAGAGTCTCACGAAAAAGCACCGCGCTTCGCCCGGCTCTAGCTCCGCTCGAGGGACAAAGAATCTTCAAATCAACCCACCTTTCAACAACACCACCAAAATCACACGATACCCGCCGATTTCGAACTCTGCGAACACGACTGCGAGTCTGCACTGCGCGTGCCTACAAATATCCACGGCTGCGACAGCCTTCAATCGCCGCAAACACCGCACAGCATGGCCTACAATGGAAGGCGGGGTGTCAATGTCTCCGAGTACATTGCGAACCTGAACACCATCCCGACGGCTCAAGACATCGAGAACTCGCAGGAGAACTTCAATATGGACGACGAGCTGGCCATGTTCACCAATACCCGATTCTTCGACTTCGACATGGGCAACGGTGCGGACCTACCATCTACAAACTTTGGTGCAGAGGGACAAGGGCAGGCTGCTGCAGCAGAAGGTGCTGATATTAGCAAGTCTTTGGACTTTGATATACCAGGTACGGATCCCTTCTTTTACTAGCTATACTCCATTCATTTCGCTATTCATTTGCGTCTATTCTTCCCCTCGTCGAGAAGACAAGTCGTTATCTCTCCCTGATCTTCCACCATCCAACCCCGCTGCGTCCTCAACGCCTATCAGAATACTCCAAGCACCTTCTCAGCAATACCACGGACATGGCACGTGTACCCTCCGCGCATATTGCTTGCAGCATCCGCACTGTAGTTCGCAGCCAACAGTGCGGGAAACTGTGCGCGGATTTCGCAATCACGCAAGCCTTCCTTCCTCACTGCCGAGTGATGGCGACATGTCACGTGCACCTACCTCGACGACTCGCTGCCTCCACAACTCCCACAAAACCTGACAAAGTTGTCATTGCGTACACGGCGCCTTTCCCCGCTGTTATCCGCTTCCCGCGTTGTGCTTCTGCAATTCGAAACAGGAAAATTAAAAAAGCAATTATGCTGACCATGTAACGATGGGCTCAACAGGAGACTTCAACTTCCCCGAATTCAGTAGCTTCACCGCGCCCTCAACCTTCGATACGCCCGCTCCAATCCAAACCTCCGCGCCTCTCTACCCAGCTCCCTCATCCGCCGGCTCACCCGTAGCAGCCCCTTCCTCTCAATCGGGCACCAAGCGCAAAGCCGACTCCATCTCCCCCTCCGTGGCAGGGGATTTCGAAGAAGCCTCGCGCCTCGCAGCAGAAGAAGACAAACGCCGGCGCAACACAGCCGCCAGCGCTCGGTTCCGCGTCAAGAAGAAGCAGCGCGAGCAAGCGCTCGAGCGATCGGCCAAGGAAATGAGCGATAAGGTGGCAGCGCTGGAGGGGCGCATTAATCAGCTCGAGACGGAGAATAAGTGGTTGAAGAATCTGATTACGGAGAAGAATGAGAGTAAGGAGGATATTGCTGCGTTGTGGAAGAAGTATAATGCGGAGAATGGCGAGAGGAAAGGCTCTGAGCGCAAGGATGGTGTTGGGACAAAGGCGTAATCATTGCTTGATATCTGTCTCCTTCGCCTTTTTTGTGTTTATCTTGCAATGGCTTGGGGTTGCGCTTGAGGTTACCTCGCGCGGCCAGCCTTTTTTCGGTTTGATTTGATGAGGGCTTCTTTTTATATGTGGTAGGGTGGGTGGGTGAGCGGGTGGATGGGGGCGTTTGTATCTGTGATGAGGTGAGATGAGATAATGATCTGATCTGGCCTGGGCTGGGCTGGGCTTGCAGGTATAGCTAGCTCATGAAATATAAACGAACGTTGAACTTTTCATTCCCTTATTTTCCAGTGACTATGGATTGGGAAATACATGTCTTGTCTTGTCTTGGTGGTTTGTTTTATTGGTGGAATCTCAGCCGGGGTAAGTACGGGCTGTCATGCATGTATCCCGTTTCGGTCATCTGGGAAAGGGAAAACTGACAGCTCATAAACTCTTTTTTTGCGACGTGCAACAAAGATCCGTTTCGGGACGCTGATGCATGTCTCACCCAGCCTCCCTTCCTTCGCCTGTTGGACGAGATGGTCTTGTTGGTGGCGTGTGCTGGTGTTTGTGATAGGTTCTTCACTGCTTCTTGTGTTGGATTTTGTGGGGATGCTGTACTGTGAAGTAAGTGGGTTGGTGTTGGAGGGCGTGGGGGGTTGAGGTATGGTTTTGGGTGTTGTCGACGTCTCGCAGATTTTGAGGGGGGGGTCCCTTGCTTTGGTGGTGAGTTTTGGGGTTTGGATTCCTCTGGGTAAGGATTAGGGGTGTTGTGAGGGTGGTAATTTTTCACTGTGTAGGGTTTAGCCAAAAGCCTGTTTCGCTGGATCGAGTTTTGTGGTGTTTGATGTTGATATTGTTGTGAGACAGTGGTGAAAAGGGACTGCGTGTTATGGCGGTCCTGAATCACAACAAAATTCCTGTCTGGGGAGGATGGGGGTTTATGGTCACTTCCTTCCTCCGGTGTGATATGCGGCCAGCCATTAACATCGCCGTGGTTTGTGTTAAGAGGTGCAACGAACATACAACGGTTCTCTAAGAAAATACTCAATTTCAGAAGCAGGAGATTGTTATTCGGTCGGCGATGATAAGGTGAGTGATGATGATTAGAATATCACTTGTTCGCATGATTTCAAAATTCGGTCTTTCGTAGATGAAGCTTGCTGTGCAACAGAGGCCGGAGGTGGACTTTGTGGTGTGTGTAGTGGAGGTGAGAGGATGTGATATGTGGGTGATTGCTGTAGATTGGGAGTCAGATCTTGAAAGGGCCTAGGTATGGAAAAATATAATTCTAAGGCTTGAAGAAGATGAATGGAGTTTTGGTAGAGTCGTAGATCGAGTTTGAAAAGATAGTATAGAAAGACGTTAGAGCTCGAGGAGTATTTCTCTTCTTTGTCATTGAAGCGAACTCGTGCTTGTATATGTTACACGATAGAGGTGTTTCGAAGGGCGGTGGGCATGAATGGGGTGGAGAATGGTATACTGAATTTTTCGTTTCGGAATGATGCTTTGTTGCTTGGAAATGGAAGGCCGTGTGTGAAGGATATGAAGGTTCTTGGCCATGGTGGAGGGGAGTATGGCGAGGTATTGTTCAAAAGATGGTTTCGAAAGAGAGAGAAGAGAAAGTCTATACGTACCTGCTACAGCAACCATCGAACAGCAACATTTTATCGAAGTTCAGGATTGGAACCGGGAGATCGGGAGAACGCAGAGATAGGAGGAAGGAGGGGGTGGGGAGTGAAGAGTGAGGAAAGGCATTGTTTTCGTTAGATTAAGAGTGATCGGGGGGAGAAATAGGAAGCGCTACATCTGGTTGAAAGGGACGAGGAAGAAGAGGAGGTCGTTCCTTCAAGGCTATGCACCAACAAGACGAGAGAGAGACATGGCAGAACCAGAGTACAGAAAAAGCATTATATTAAACCATTAAAACTCATCATACATACATTCATCATCCAAGGTATCTATCAAAA
>Ga0247778_1000558_pt1 | contig 40212 bp, 49 predicted proteins | sample UWRJL049202B5_FD_179939 | JGI IMG/M metagenome (GOLD analysis project Ga0247778, IMG submission 179939) | Plant litter microbial communities from Arlington Agricultural Research Station in Wisconsin, United States - UWRJ-L049-202B-5 | ecosystem: Environmental > Terrestrial > Plant litter >...
ATTCCCCGCATAATCACTAATCTCAGCCGCCCTAGCCCTCCAACTCTCCATCAACACATCACACACCTCCTCTTCCTCAAACAGTTCCAACACCCTAGCCCCCAAACTATAAAAATTGCTTGCCAACGCTCTGATATCAACGGACTTTGGATCGGCTTTGAGGGCGTTGATGACGCGGGGAGAGAGGCAGGGAGGGAGGTCCAGAGAGGCGATGTTGGTGGAGGATGTGGATGTGGATTGGGCTACTGCTAGCATTTCGGCGAGCCAGAGGGGGAGATCGAGTCGCGTGCCGGATTTTAGGGGATGTCCCGGGTTGGAGTCGAGGTAGCCGAGAGTGGGGAGGGTGAGTTCGATTGTGACGGGGACTTTCTGGAGATATAATGTTAGATTGTGTTTGTGGTAGGGGGGTTTGTTTGGGTTGGAGGGGCAGTAGCAGAGGGGAAATACTTGGGCGTCGGTGAGAATGGCGTCTATATCGTAATAAGACATTTTGGGTGGGCTATTTGCAGGTAGGAGTTGAAGTCCTACCGTTGCATGGGAGTTTATCGCAAAGGCATTAAAAGAATGAAGTTGAAGATTGAGGGGAGACGCGTAGAGAAGCGCGAAGTGGTGGAGTTGTTGATCCCTGCCCGAAATTCGGCTGCTCGGCGGCGGCAGTGACGTGACCCTGGGAATTTAAGAGGAGCTTCAACTTCAATTGATCAGCAACTCCATCTTCTTCACATTCTGCAACAATTGAAGAATTCATCAATTGATACAAGCAAATATGTCTGCTACACTATTCCGCACAAGCACAGCTGCTCGCTCGGCCCTGAGAGCTGGTGCTGCGAAGAGAGCTGCCTCTGCTGCTAGCACGAGCTTTGTTCGTGGAAAAGCTACGCTTCCTGATTTGCCTTGTACGTTTCCACTTTTTTGTACCTTTGATTTTGCTAACTGAGATGAATAGATGATTATGGAGCGCTTGAGCCATCCATTTCTGGCAAGATCATGGAGTTGCACCACAAGAATCACCACCAAACATATGTCAACAGCTTCAACGCTGCTACAGAACAGCTACAAGCCGCAGAGTCGAAGCAGGATATCGCGGCGCAGATTGCGTTGCAGCCTTTGATTAACTTCCATGGAGGTGGACATGTGAACCATACTCTGTTTTGGGAGAATTTGGCACCGAGCAAGAATGGTGGGGGTGGTGAGCCTTCTGGGCAGCTGAAGGTATGCTGATATCTCTCTTTATACTCTTCTTACGAGAGCTTTGGGCTCTATTGTCTTGCGGCTCAAAAAATTCTTGTTCAAAAGATGTAAAGCTAACAAATGCAAACAGACAGCAATTGAAACCTCCTACGGCTCCTTTTCTGACTTCAAGACCAAATTCAACACCGCACTCGCCGGTATCCAAGGCAGCGGCTGGGCCTGGCTCGTCAAGGACAACGAGACTGGTCAAGTCCAGATCCGCACATATGCCAACCAAGACCCGGTTGTTGGAAAATACACACCTTTGTTGGGCATTGATGCGTGGGAGCATGCATATTATCTGCAATATCAGAACAGGAAGGCCGAATATTTTGGTGCGGTCTGGGATGTGATTAACTGGAAGACTGTTGAGAAGAGACTTAAGTGAGGGATGAATAGCCGGAGAGGATGATATGTGTATATTATGAGGATGACGATAGGTTTGCAGGGGATCAGCGATGAATTGAAAGCTTGGACGAGAAATCACAAGAAATTGAAGCAAATGCGGGGTATCAAGTGTGAAAGTCATTCTGTCATTCGGTGAAATGGCAATAGCAATGGGTATAATTCAACTCCTCGTGTACTCCAAGTCCAAGTCCAGTCCAAGTCCTCCAAGCCGGCCATCGGTCCGTCCCGCCATCTATAACCATGCCCGCCCAGTCCTTCTAACTCCCAATCCCAAATCCATCAATCATAATCCATAACGCCCCCAGTCTCCAAGGCCGTAATACTTCATCCCCAGTATGTGCAACTCTTCATCCGAATATCCCATTCAGGTACCTCCGAACATGTACTAGGTACTTCTGACTCGTGACCTATGTGTAACGTTCCAGCCATCCCCAAATTCCCAACCACCCAACCGTGACACAAGAATCACGATCAAATTCAAGGGTCCAAGATCTCGTCTCGACTCTTCTCAACCTATCAAATCTCCACACACCCGCCTCACTTCACTTCTTCCGACTCCTGCCACGACTCTTTTTCTCTCCCCGGTCACGTGTCTCGTAGTACCGATTCTCTTCATACAGCATGTTGAGCGGTTTCCCGTCGAACGTTAAATCTTCGTCGTCGATGCTGTAGGGGAGTTTCCAGGATTCTGAGTGGAGGTCTATCTCATCTTTGCTTGTTGTTGTGGTGGTGGAGGAGGAGGATGAGGCTTGGACGTTGGTGATGAGGTAGTATTGTTTGTGTGCGGATGATGTTTGGGAAGACATTTTGTTTGAGGTTTGTATGTTTGTTTGCTCCAAAAAATATTTTCGAAGAAAGTGGAAAAGTTTGGAGGGGAAGTATGGTGATGAGGTCAGGTATATATGTATCAACAGCTGCCCGATGAGTTGTTTGATGATGCGGTGATGTGTTGAGTAAAGTTGTCTCTCTCTGACTCGCAGAAAAGCCCGAAATTGGTGCGACGATTCAGGATTTGCTTCAAGCCCGACCAACAACGGGTGACACCTCAACACTTATACTTTGCATATCTCATCATCCTCACACCGACAGACACACAAGAACCCCTACCGAGTACGGTATCATCATATCATATCAAATCAAGATCGCCGTATGGAAGAACCCGCACTCGCATGAGATAATCCGCCTTGAAAGTCCAGAATCTGACTCAGTCAGTCCATGATCAGCCCCCCGGCGTCGGCGCGCCGAGATCGTTTACAGCACGACACGACGTATTTTGACATCCATGGCTGGCAGGCGTATTGGGGTTGGGGTTGGGGCTGCGGGTGACGTGTGATACCGGATTACTGGATGTGGCAGCTGTAAGAGACGCACGAGGAAGGGGGGTAGATCACATTCCGCAAATACCCATGATTGTCTTGTCCCTTTACAAATACGCGCGCAGAAGAGATAGAGTTGCGGGATTATTATTAACCTTTTGGCGCAGTTCCTTTTATTCGGCGGAATTATCGCCGGGTTTCAACATTGCAAGACGGAAGATTCTCCTTCCCCAGGAAATTCTGTTGACACCGGATTATGGGGATGGCATGGCATGATGGGCTACTTCTGGATTCTTTTTTTCATCGCGAGGACGAGGCGTTTGATAGTCCGGGGATCAGGCTCAGGGTCCAGCCCGCCTGGTGATGTTCAGCTCAGTGCGGTGCAACATCTGATGATCGGGCCGCATCGTGACCAGATCGCGTTCGTATCGTGATCCATTTGTGGCTGTTCCCTTTTCATCTGACGATACCCTTTTCAATTTGGTGTCCTTCCGAATCAGCCGCTGAAAAGAAAAGGAGCAAAAGGCCCTAGATCTAAGCTGACCCCGCGAAATGCCCTCCCGCCGAGGTCCCGCATGAAGCCGGGCCTTTTTTATTGATTTCGCGATTTCTATATATGTTTTATTGTTTGGCTACTCCAATCGCAAGGCGCGGTAATATTGGATTAGGTGACAGCCTTGTCCGGGTATCACATGCAAGTCAGCGGGGTATCTCCACTCCCACGTTTGCGGATTGCATGTCACTTATGAATAGTATGGGGTACATATTTCAATGTATTCAGCGGTGAGTAATGAAGATTACTACATGTATTATTCCTGTCGCCTATTGCAATTTACTTCCATGCAATCACAAATTAATTTGCCAATACCCATACGCCTCCGTTCCTTTGCTCCGCATTTGCTTTTTCACTCAACCCCTTTCCTCTACTTGCAGTCGCAATCCTCATGCTTGCAAGTTGTATTCTTGCAAGCTCCATCAGTATGCTTGCACGCACACTCGCATTTCTTGCCTCCGTGGTGCTTGCACGAGTGATGCTTGTGCGAATGCGGTTGGGCCTTGACAGCAACGAGGAAGTTCTCGCCTGTCTCTGCGACTGCGTGCACGAACACCTCATCTCCGTATGGCCACTCGCCTGCAAATGCCTCCTTTTCGTCGTATTCGGCGAAGCTCTCCTTTGTGATCTCGTCGTCGAGGAGCGCGGTGTGAGCGGCGGTGTAGGCGGCGGCGCGAGTTGGGTAGGTACCTTCGATTTCGGTGGTTTGGATGCCGCCGATGCGGTCGTTGTTGTAGTTGATTGTGGTTTGGAGGACTATTTCATCAGCTTTGATCATGGGGATAGTGGAAGCAAGTGCTTACCGTAGTGTAGGAAGCCTTCGACTTCGCCATCGGCGTTGCCCTTGAGATTGCCAACGTTGGGCTTGGTATCGAGACGAACTTCGAATTCTTGTCCAGCAGGTGCCTTTGCGAATGCTAGGACGCCATCTCCGTGCTTCCAGTCCTCGGGGTTGCTTGTGTTGTCTTCATAGATCTCAAAGTCGTCCTTGAGGTATCCCTCCGAGGCGAGAGCTGAGTACGCCGCGGCTTTGGCAGCTTTGAGATCGGTGAAGGAACCAAGAACGTCAGTTGTGCGAGTTGCACCGGACTTGTCTTCATGGAAGTCAGTGATGGTACGCTTGACGTGGTACAGGAATTCTGGCGCGGTTTCGTTGGTGGCCATGGCTGCTTTTGTAAGTTGAAGTTTGATGTTGATTGAGTTTTGAAGATTTAACTTGAAAGTTTTGATTGTGTTCAAGAGTAATGAAGAGCTCTAAAGGAAGGATCCCCCGGAATATATGCTCTGTTTGTCATCTGATTGCAGTTATTCAATACTCTTCACGTGACGGGTGGGCAGACCGTAAGTGGTGTGATATTACGCTCCCTTACATGACTTGACACTGTATTGTCGTTTGTATACGTCATTTTTTAGGCTTCTCATGCTCCAGTGGGGTGATCATGACAGGGTAAATTGATGGATTGAACGCATGATTGATGGGTTGATTCGAAGCTTCCCCGCATATAAGTGGAAGTCAGCAGCCTGATGAATCTGCAAACACAGTAGCAAAATTCTCACAACATACCAAAGACACATACGATAATGTCTCCTCTCACCCAACTCGGTTTGAACAGGCTCGGTTATGGCGGAGGTATTGACCGAGATTTCAATCCGATCGTCAACTACATTGACGAATTCGACCGCCATTTCTCTCACCGTCACCGTTTTGTGAATTGCTATATCCCACGGTTCGACCTTGAAGAAGATGCCCACTTCTACTACCTCTATGGCGACATCCCAGGAGCCAGAGTCGAAGACATCTCCATCGAAGCCAGCGACAACCACACACTAGTCATCGAAGGTCAGACACTCCGCGCCGGCCCTCCTCAAAGCCAATCTCAGGGCCAGTCTCAAGGCCAACAATATCCGGCCCAAGAACCCCAAGGCTCGCCAGGAGAAGGAGAAGAACCATTCGTGAAAGTCAACGTTGACGACCACTCACCCCCAGCTCCAACAACACACACCGAAATCGCACCCCCTCAGAACCCTGATGCAATCACCGCCGCTCCCTCTCATCCTCACCACAACCGCCACCCCTCTGCGTACCCACCTCCTCCAACCTCACCTGGCGGAAACAGAATCCTGCTCAGCGAGCGCTTGGTAGGCTCTTTCCACCGCACGTTCGGCTTCCCGTCCGCAATACAGGAAGAGGGTATCAAGGCGAGCATGGAGAATGGGGTGTTGTGTTTGGTGGTGCCGAAGAGGGAGAAACAGGAGGTTAAAAGGGGTAGGAAGATTCCGGTTGTGCATGGGAATTGGTGGAAGGGAGAGGAAAGGGGGAGTGGGTTTGGGTTTGCTAGTGGTGCTGTTTGAGGGGATGGGTTTGATACGATGTTAATAGGCGTCTGGAATGGAAAAGGGGCTCTTGGGAGGGGATAATGGCAGTTATTACTGCAAGGTAATTCAGGGCGCGGATGAGATTGGGTTGAGGCTCTTCTTTGAATAATGCCACTCGTACATAATCCGGATACCTGTTTAATTACATTTTACAATGACTTACTCGCCCTTTGCTAAATGTAACTTTCAAATCCGAATATATTTACACGTGGTAGGTGGTACCTTTTCGCCTCGGTGATGTCATCGCGGGGTCGCAAATCAGTCCACCAAGAAACCGAGCTCCATACCAGCAACATCTGATGCGCATGCCGTTTCAATTGGTAAGTAGTGAAACGCCGAGACCTCATTTCATCAGAAATCCACAAAAAAGAAAACTCAAATAAGTGGCCGTTCAATAAGGTGCCACTTTAAAGATACCGAAACTACCCCGCATCCCTTAAAAGCCGAAGCCTCCCATCTATTTCATCGTAAAAACAATCCAATTGATCAATCATCCAACAAAAACTTCAAAATGGCACCCCCAAAAGTCCTGTTCGTCCTCACCTCCCACAACAAGATGGGCAACACTGGCAACCCAACAGGATGGTATCTCGTACGCTTCCCCTCCCCTCTATTCCTTTCATCTCCATGTTCCATCTCTAACCTTCAATTCTTCAAGCCCGAATTCGCACACCCCTACGAAGTCCTCGCCCCGCACGTCTCAATCACAATCGCCTCTCCCCTCGGCGGCGCCGCCCCTCTCGATCCAAGCTCAGTCGAAGCCTCCAAATCCGACGCCGTGAGCACGAAATTCCTGGCTGAGAAGAAGAGTCTGTGGGAGAACACCGCGAAACTATCTGATTTCTTGGGGCACGCGGGGGAATATGAGGCTATTTTCTTTGTGGGAGGTCATGGTCGTATGTTTTCCTTTCCTTTCCTCGAGGCTCAAAAAGGCTTGGGAAGACAGAGATGCTAATTGATGTCACAAAACAGCAATGTTCGACCTCGCCACAGATGAGACAAGCCATAAGTTGATCAACGAATTCTACACGCACAACAAAATCATCTCCGCCGTCTGCCACGGCCCCGCAGCCCTAACACACGTCAAGCTCTCCTCGGGCGGATTCCTCCTAGACGGGCAACCCGTAACCGGTTTCTCCAACACGGAAGAAGATGCCGTTGGTTTGACTGCGGCGATGCCGTTTTCGCTGGAGGATAAACTGAATGAGGCGACGGGAGGCAAGTTTGAGAAGGCGAAGGAGGATTGGGGGGCGCATGTTGTGGTTGCCAGGGGCGGGAGGCTGATTACGGGGCAGAATCCGGCGAGTGCGGGACCGCTTGGGGAGAAGGTTTATGAGGCTATTTTTGGGGATTTGAAGAATTAGGGGGGGTTATGTAGGGAGTGAGATAGAAAAGAATGGGATCCAGTAGCATTATTCTTTTGGATATTGGGTTACCTGTGACCTAGCCATGTCTGAATAATATTTGACCACCGGTTCCAGCGAAGGTTAAGACGGGTATCTCTACTGGCATTCCTCAAATTCGCATTGTTTTATTCTCCGAATACGGTTCACTATCCGTCAATCTTGGCTCATCCAAATTTCGCCCATGTTGGCGCAGCACAGGAGTACAACTGTAGGTCCTATGTGTGCTAGCTAGGAAGGTAGGAAGTGATGGTGTGGAAGCCTATCAAGGAGGTCTCCCAGGCTAGTCTACATGTGGCCTAGCCCTTAATATTCTCATATATTTACTCGATGAGCCTAGAGAATGAGAGCTTCCAAAGGGCAAAGCGACGTCCAGAAAGGGAGCCCGACATGGCAACGGCAACTGCAACGGCTAGACATGTCCCCTACATGTCGCTGGTCTAGATTACAACGGCGTTCTAAAGAGCTTTTGAAATGAATACATGAGCGAATGAAAACAGAGTGATGAATGAATGAATGAATGAATGAATGAATGAATGAATGAGAATATTGACAGCGAATTGTTTCTGGATCATTCAGGCTTAAAGTCCGCGGCAGGTTTGCACCCTCAATCACCTGAGAGCTTGCTGAGCACCATTCAAAGGCTGGCTCTCTTCTTCCAGATGCTCAATAGCAGCCTCTAATAAATCATCGGCGCCATCATCGAAGAAAGTGACGAGGTATCATTTATGATTCCGGCCTACAATAAATATAATTGTTCGTAGCGAGTCATGAGGCACTAATCCCAGTCGGGCAGACCGTGAAAGCCCTCATAAAGAACCCTCTACACTTAGAAGAACTAAGCCTTCCCCTTCCCAAAAACCCTACGTATCAGATACCCATTCACCAGTAAGTATATAATCTTGGGTTACAGTAGGCATATCGATAATACTAAGGTTGGAAAGATTGAGATCGTCTTCAAGTATACGGGTACCCTGAAAGTGAAGGACCCAAAAGTGTTGCGTCCTGGATTGAACGTCAAAAAAAGCAAGAGGACCGACAAGACAAATATGGATAAAGATTCATCGCCAGGTTGAGCTTCTATCTTGCGCTCTTATTCTCATGCTCTTCTGCGACCCGTTAGGCCTCCAAGTCATACACTGCCTTGATTCTCTCCTCGATTTGCTTCTCGTAGGCCTTCATGCGATCAAAAGAGGTTGCCTTGCGTTCACTTCCGCCATAAAAGCCATTCTCTAGCTCCGCGATTGAATCCCAGTTCGTCTATCCTCTGTGAACCATAATCACCTGACGCTACTTGGTCAGGTTGCGAGAAGGAGCAAAGTTTGGCAATTGACCTCTTCGAATATGATTGCCCTCATTTATGATACCTGAATTGCAGACAAGCAAACAAACAATCTCATCCCCATACGTATTCTGATGGCTCAACTCGCCAATCTTGTCTTTTCACCTTCGAAAGACCGCGTGAGAGCAGATGCTTCGTTCTCCTGCCTTTTCAAGCCTGTCAGATCATGTGGAGTGAGCCCGGAGCGCTGCTCCGACGCCTTGATCCATGTTTCGATCACTGCTTCCTCCTGCCTATGCCGAGCCTCGAACCCTCTGGCCCCTGTACCCCCACAGATCATATGTACTTACTGTTCCTGCAATCTGGATTCAAGAAGAATTATTCTGTTGATTTGGCAGTTATTACAGAACTTGGATGGAAAGGAGACTGCTCAAAGGTTAGATCGGAATTCAGCAGATCGATCTGAGGTTCTTACGGAGAAGATGGGTCCTTGTCCGGAAACATATTTGGGACTTGAAGTGAACGTTTCTTGAGGTCTGGGTGGAATGCGTAGAATTTCCGGGTTTGGATTGCCTTCTCATGTCTCTCATCGGAAAATGGAGTCAAGGGATGGATCGTGAAAGGACTGGCGCTTGGCTGAAGGACTGTGCTACGCCACCGGCCTAGGATTGAACTAGGAGAGAAGCTCCTATTATATCATCGAGAAGTAGTCATTTATATGATATCTGAAGTTCTGACTTGCGCAGCTGGTCGTTGTGGCAGTTGAAGAGACAGCTACCCCGCCCCCTTAAGTACCCCGCAATTTAAGCGAGCCCCTGAAGCTTGGTATGAGAATACTTGAGATCCACCCATACCTCGATTAAGAAGCTGTGAAGCCGAAAATAATTGGTTCAGCTGCCGCTGGTTTCCGTTGGTGAGTTGTTGAGATATGTCCCTGAAGATTTTTGACGAGAGCCTATTCACTTATAAGAAGTTCGCTACTGAGACGGGTCCTCGTAAAATCAGGCGCATGCTTATCGGGGAATATTAAAACAACAATATCTCAGTTCATATGGGTGGTTTTAATGTTGTATTAGGAAGAAGAGGTTGGGAATGGGGGGATTGTGATACAGAAATATCCAAGTAGAGAACCCGCTTCCTTGAAAGAATTTCGTTCAGGGGTGGCAGTGGGAAATCCTTAAACCTCCCATTTGACCTAGGACATCACTCTGCATACTAATTTCCACCTTTAGCCTACCTAAAAGCTGAAACTCGTGAATTTCATAGTGGTATTGGAGGTCACTTTCGGAGCACAGATCTGGACTATGTCTCTCCGGCCTTTGCATCACAAGTTGCAAGCAAGCGCATCCGGTATATTACCCTGAGATTTTTTGTAATTTTATTCTCCACTATGATCCATAGAATTATCTGGAAAATCTCAAAATGTTTGGGAAATCCTCTGTATAAAAGGAAAACGTTGCACCAGGGGTACATCAAGCATATATATCTGCTTTGCGCAACCAGTAACCTCCCGAGAAACGTTTCTTGCTCAAAAACTTTTTGAAGATACAGAGAAAAATTAGTACTTGTTACAGGTTTCGAGAACAATGGACACACATGACGTCGGGTATCGGCTCAGTTCGGCAATCACTATATGCCCTATTCCACACTTCCTCAAACTTTTTCACTTCGAAATCTCGACACATGAGCAATATGTTGGTTAGGTATATTTGTTTGAATGCTCTCACAGCTCTGTTCTTAAGGTGAGAGGTTCCTTACGAAGTCACTGTATCACTTTCGAAGTTTTTACCATGATCATAAAAGTAAGGAACAAATATTCGATTTTATTCCTACAAAAAAACTATAAAAAAATAAAAGAACTTTACCGCTTTACTACGGCAGACTTCTGGGATGCATGCAGGCATTACACTGCTCCCCCCATTTGGTTGGAGGGTGCTTTTTGATGCAGATGACCTGTTTGCCGTTGGAGGTTTCCGTGACCTCTGCGGAGCATTCTGATCCCTTTTCGACGCCCATATGGCACTCTTGTAGGCACTTTGAGCAGTGCTTCCAGCAGTTCCAGGCGAAACACCCATTGGCTTCGCATTCTTTAACCTTGTCGGGATTTGCTACATCTGGGCAGTTCCCTCCTCGGTGGTGTTTGCTCTCGCAAACGCAACGGATTTCCCAATTGCATTCCCAGGAATAATGGCCGGGATTGATTTGCCCGCACATGAAGCATCGGATGTTGCAACTGACGGCTTTGTGCGGCGTCTCATTGCCACAGCCGTCCATCTCGCATACGACGTTGCAGTTGTATTTCAAGTGATGGGGCCAGTCACTGCAGCAGCAGATCTGCCTGATGCTGGGGCATTGCTTCTTATTGTGACCCTTTTCGCCACAGCACCCACAGACTCCTTTGCACATTCCGATGATATGACCTTTGAGGCCACAATTCAGACAAGTGGTATTCTTGTACTTCTCATGGAACTTCTGCGTGCCAAAGGGTCTAGCTGAGGGAGGCCAAACGTCAGGAGCAATTGAAGACTCAGTCATTTCCTCGTCTCCGGCGCCGTCTCTGTTCCCCTTGTTGGCTGGCCCGGAGTTCTCAGCAGTGGCGTCGCCTTCGCCTTCGCCACCCCTCTTCCGCTTCTTTGGAACGGGTCGAGTTGCGGTAACGCGACGGCCACTAAGCGGAACAGAATTTCCCATTACGAATACCGAGTCGTCGTTGTCCCAGCACGGATCTGCTTCCAACTTGATCATGTTTTTTGGATCAGTGTTGTATTCATGCGTCTTCCAGTATTCTGGATGATCTTTCGCATACTGGAGTGTATAATCCGTTGACCAAGGCCTGTCATGTGCGTGCTTCTGACCAGGTCTTGCCAGTGTGTGCTGGTCTGGATCAATACTGCATTCCAACGGCGGCATATCCTTGCGCACGAAGTCCATGAACCAGCATAGCCTGTCTTCGTCTGTGGTGGGGTCATACGATGTGCATTCTTCTAGAATATGCGTCGTGACATTGCAGTGTGGACAACCTGGGATGAAGCCATACCTATTGGCTGGGCCATAGCATTGCTTCAGCCAGTGCCCGCGCAGGTCACAGTTGCCACAAATGGCGTCTTCCTGCCTCAACCGGACATAATTTTCAGGCTTTCCGGTCTTGGCTTTATCTTTCGAGCTGTTACCATTCTTTGGCTGGTCTTCGCTCTTTATTTGGTCCTTTTTCTGGTCCTTTTGCTCGCCTCTTTGCTCCTTGCTCTTCCCAACATTTTTTGCTGCTGGTAGAGCTACTGCAGGGGGTGCTGCTATAACAGCACCTTGCATTTGCATATAGAAGCTGGCTGTATCCTGGGCGTTCGAAAATGCCATAATTGGTGGCAATGTCGGCCCTGTGTTGCTCACGAGGGCACCAGGTGCACTTCGATACGGAATCTGACGCGGTATTTCTTCGACGTCATCATCCTTGTTCTTCGCGCCGCGTGAATTGCCTTTGGAGGCTGGCTTGCGGTTATCTTTGTTACCCATCTTTGCGTTTGTGGAATGGGAGGTGGTGGTTTGAAAGGTTTGAAGTGCGTCGAAGGTTTTGTTTACCTCTGAGGCCTAAGCGAAGGTCACATGTCATTTCATCAATTCACCACAGCGGAGCCTGTTCGATCTTTGGATTTTTGGACAGTCTTGAATTTAGACCTTTGGGCTTTGTGAGGTTTACTGCATCATTCAATAATCTCTCTTTTTCCCCGCAGATTCTGTGCAATAGCTCGCCGGCAGGAGGAATAGTGAGTTCAGGGGTAATTCAGCGGGGCTACAACAGTAATAGCACATCAATCCAATAATATTCATATTTAACCATTGAAACAAAAGACGATGTGAAGACTGCTATGTTAGATGTCGCGTATTCATCCCACCAGCGCCGTCGCAGTGTCCATTATTTTGATTTTGGGTGAATTAGTACGCCCTTGAAAGAATCCGCGTGAACATATCCTGCCCTCCTCTCCATAACAACCAATTTCACAATGTCCAACTACCTCGCACAGACGTTCGGACAGGCAAATAAGAAAATCACTGCCAAGATCATGGCAGCGCAGCTCCTTCCAGCCAATCCCCAGCAGAAGAAGCTGTTGGAAATCGTTGGTCAACAAGAATCGACGATTACCCTACTGACAGGGCATCACGGCTCCGGCAAAACGCCTCTGCTCCCAGCACTGGTGTCTACCGCGTTGAAAGGCACACCAGCAGCTAAAATCGTCGTTGCGCAGCCAAATGCGTTGAATGCAATGACTGTTTGCAACTGGATGAGTCCGTCAAAAAAGGACGAAAAGCTGATTGATTCAAATTCATTCGCGAATGGAAAACTCAAAGGAAAAGTCAGGCTCGTCCTGACAGCGAAAGATCAGGATAGCGCTGAAGACGCCATACTTACTTACACAACCGACGCCATGCTCGAGACTTGGCTGTCAATCTCAACGAATCATCCGATCCCGGATTACAAAGTCGTCTTTATCGACGATGTCCATGAGCAAACCATGGCAACGGAAACGACTCTTCTGAGAATAAGGGATGTCATCAGATCGAGGAATGAGGCGAATGATCCGATTCACTTCGTTATCATGTCCCCAGAAACGGATGTAGGAGTTCTTCAAAAGTACTTTGCCATTGACGATAGCGATGTCATTCGCTTACCTCCTGAGGCTCATGATCCTGCCAAACCGTCATTGACAGAGCACTGGCTCGAGTCGGTTTCTGTCAACGCTAGACGCATACCTGATATATATCGAAAGGTCGAAGAGATTATCGAAGACAAGAAGAAAACTTCCGGTCTAGAAGAAGTTGGAATCTTGGTCGTGCTCCCCACCAAGACCCACGTCGACAAGGCCCATACGCATTTCTCGGATACACTTAAGGACAGCAAAATCAAGTGTTTCAAAATGTATACTGGGATGAGTCGCTCTCCTATGGACCTTATATGGGCGCCGGGGCCGAAGATAATCACTGCTGTAGACAGCTGTCTCGTGGGTCTTATAATAAGGGACATTTACGTTGTCTTCGTGACTGACGTTACGACCGCCTGGGACATTGACCCAACATATGGCCAAGCCTTGTTGACCAATGTCCATATGTCACAACTAGAAGTTCAACAGTATGCTGGGAGAGTTGGAAGAATACGACCCGGAACCTGCTATTATATGTTTGGCAAAGACCAGTATCCCAAGCTGTTGCAGCGCAAGGCGTCTCCCTTGATTACAGGAGATTGTACAGAGTACATAGTGCGGCTCTACAACATATTCCCAGGGAGCTACCCCGTTGAAGGCTTGATGGACTTGATGGTCTACCCACAGGAGCGTATCGTTCAGTCAGTAACACGAAGTTTACGAATTTTGGGCCTCATCGAACGAGAGGAAGCAGGATACTATGTGGCGAGTCCTCTTGAGGATGTTCTTAGTATTCCCAGCATTCATATCAATACCAGATTATTTCTTGCTATAAAGAGACCGAAGAGCCCGGACGAATTCCTGCTCAGAGTCAATCCCGCATGTATCCTCTCCGTACCACATCGTCAGTTCGTCGGGTTTAATAATCCCGGCTCCAGAAATGACAAGGTACTCAACTCGGCTGAGGCTACTTCGCCTATTGCTTTTCACGGCGACGTATGGGCTAGCCTCTGGTGGTTCACGAGATGCATCGAGCAGGGTATCGACAGAGTGATCACTGAGAACAAGGGCATAAGCATAGATAAGTCAATGTTCACGGCTCTGATGGCTATCCGTGACTAGCTTATGCCACACTTTGAGCTGGAGGAAGCATATGTAGACTCGGGAAAAACAAACTTCAACGCAGTCTTACTTGACGTCCTCAAAGTCTATCACTCGTAGTTATTACAGGTCGGGGAGCCTCCTAGCAGTGGAATGCATATGGCTTCCATGAGCCATGTCTCGTTGTCGAGAAACAGCTTGATGGACTTTGCGAGTGTCATTGTCAATGGAGCGCCGATAAAACTTATCTACCTCCATCTGGTCCGTCACGATTCGACGGGCACGGCAGTGACGGCAAGCAACTTCCTGCTCATCCCCGTCGAAGTAGTCCAGTGGTTTATGAAAAGGCATAAACTTGAGCAGTTATCGGACTTGCTCGAGTGGCTCAAATAGACTCGCTGAAGAGTGGAAAGGAAAGGGAAAGAAAAGGAAGGGGGTTAGAGCACCAAGGCGCAGGTGATGGATGTGGCGATGGAAGAGTACTGTATTTGATGGTAGACGCTAATTAATAAGATTCCCGAATCCTTCTCTTTTCCAATTTGGGGTTCATTCACGAGCCGTCCTCCCCTAACCAATCGCTGATAGAATTATGAAACGCCACATTCTTGTGTGTCCTATTAATGCATTCAGTGACGTCCTGGATCTGTGATGGAAGACTGTCGATTTCAGATTTTCTCTTTTCAAGACCTGTAGTGAGATCTACTTCAAGTTCAACTCTAGCATTTGTTATCTCCGCCAAGTTGTTCCCAAGTTCAGATATACTCCCTGCAATATCTTTTGAATCGAATCGCGTGATAGATTTGAGGGAGGCATTTCTTTTCGAAAGCTCAGCTTCTGAAGTGCTAAAATTATCATTTAGATATTCATGTTCTACAAAAACATCATGCATTTCGTTGTCGAATCTCGTTTTGTCCGAGACTGCAGACCCGCCAGCTTGTGTGGGGTTGAAGCCACCATCTTCTACAGGCGCTGATGCAAGCATGGTAACCGAAATCCCTGCTAGTAATATCATGATCCCCTTATCCCAAACCTTGAGTATTACTATAGACACCGGTTGGACAGGAATCTCCAACACCTTCAGGGCACGGAGTACCAAGCTCCATGTCTTGACAGTAATCCTCAACCCGGACGCTGGATGATGATCTTTCATTCTATCCGGGAGATCATGGCTGAGGTCGACCTCGCAAGGGCACTGAAGCTGCCTAGTATCGAGGTCGAAAGCGTGTTTGACACGGTCACCCAGTCTCTCGTAGAAAACATTCGTTTTACCATGACTGTTGATCAAGTGACGCTGACCTGCGCTTATACCAATTTTTGTGTATCCAGTTGCTGTTGCGTAAGCTGTCTCTATTTGGTTGGCAACATTTGCGTTTGCCTTTTCTGTGGCAGGCGAAACATTCGAGATCAAAATGCCCGCACCGGACTGGTAACGGAGGATCAGGTCACGAACATCTCGCCATTCATTGGCACTAAGGCTTCTGCCGCCAGTACCCTCGACCAGAATAGTATTTAGATATATTCCAGAGCTTCTGGGGTCTGCCGTGGACAAGTGGTCTTTGAAACCAGGTTCTGTAACGTATCTATGGCCGATGGTGTTTTCAATCACGGCCCGGATAACGGGTTTCGGAATGGCATGTAAAAGTTTCAACATATCACGTTTGCCTGAATCACGATCGTGGCGCATCATCGCCATACTTGCTTTGGCTGTTCTTTTTTGTGCGTGGGCACCGGGAAGAGAGGCGCGATAGTCTTGGTCCGCGAAGGTGTACATCACATTGAGTAGATCAATAAGAGATCCATTGTCGAGAGCCTGCAGCATCGCTTTGCGACGTGTGCCCATCACTGGAATTTCTGCGGTTGGTTGGTAAGAGGCCATTGTGGGTATAGTACAGTTGGAAGCAGATGCAGAAGAGAGGAGGCAATACTTGACGTAGGAAGTAATCATGTACGTCGGCTCGGCTCGCGCTGTTCTAAGCCGATTATACGCGTTGGGCCGACATAGCTACCTCCGCGGAATTAATAAAATAAATTATTTGAAAGTTTAATTATTAATAAAACAAATTATTAAAATTATATACAATTACAACCCAATTTATTAAAATCAATACAAAATAGAATTTTAAGCAATATTAGAAGATTATAATTATATATTAAAATATATTTGAATTTATTAATTATTTCGAATATAAAATTATAAAGTATTACTGAGTTTTGAACAATATTAAAATATTTTTATATCTTATTACAGAACGAGTCTTATATAATTTAATTATAGAAAAATAATAGAAGATATATTACTAAAATATTAATAAATAAATTTAATCATAAATATTGAAAAGTAACAAAAATTATATAATTTAAGTTACTATTAATATATAAAATTTGAAACAATTTAATTTGAATATATTTATTATTAATATTATATCGAGTATTAAATTTTAAATACTGAAGAATATTCATTTTTGTTCAAATTATAAATAAAATTATATAAAATTATAGAAAAATATATTATTTGAAAAATAATTAATTAACAAAAACTATTAATATAATTGGATGATCCTTAAGGGACAAAAAGGCCTAGTGCTTTAGTCAGCATTTTTATTATTATTATTTATTAATTATTTTTAATTAAAATGTGCGAAAAGCCGATTTTTATATATTAAACCCCTATTTTAAAGAATCTTATTTTAAAATAATACTAAAATAATATACTAGCCGGATCGGGCTAGATTTCATATATTTTATATAAAAATCTATATAAAAATATAAAAATATAATATTATATAATAAATATAATTTATTTAATTTTTTTTAAAAATATATTATATTTTATTATAAATATAATTATTTTGTTTTATTTATTTATTAATTATTATAATTTGGAAAATTGTATAATTGATTCTAGGCCTAAAAAGGCCTAGTGCTTAGTCAGCATTATTATTATTATTATTTATTAATTATTTTTAATTAAAATATACAAAAAGCCGATTTTTACATATTAAACCCCTGTTTTAAAGAATCTTATTTAAAAATAATACTAAAATAATATACTAGCCGGATCGGGCTAGATTTCACGTATTTTATATAAAAATTGATATAAAAATATAAAAATATAATATTATATAATAAATATAGGCGTATCAAGGCTTTACATCGTGGATTTGTGGTCAAAGACAAGGCGTTGTACTTTTTGTGGATGTCTGTATGTGAATGGAAAGGAGGCTGTTCAACTATTGATAGATCGGGAGAGCGAGCTGGTGTTCTTTACGCGTAGTGGGTCCTAGCCTAGGGACAATCTGGATTTTGAATAGAATGTCTGATCTGATCTAGGCGAGTTACATAAAAGAACATGAAAAGAAGTCTCTCACCGGAAATCAGGGTTGAGTCTTCAATCCGGACAGAGGCTTGGCAGAGTGACAAGGCCACGCTAACGAGTCACAACAAAACTGTCCAAGAAGATCCAATAAAGCTAGTTTGATGAATTAGTCGTTAATATACAAATATCACGTATTCTCAAACAGTGGTGTAGCTGATGGCCTTTTGATTCTGGTTGAAAGGGCCGCTACCCCGCCTTATCACCCCGCATTTTAAGCGAGCCCCTGAATCTCGATCTCGGAATACTTGAGAACTACCGATACCTTGATTAAAATGGAAGGAATTGGTTCAGAAGCCGCTGGCTGCTGCTGGTGAGTTGTGGGCAGATGTACCTGAAAGCCTTTGAGGATGGCTGATTCACTTATAAAAAGTTCACTACTGAGAGGGGTGGGGGGGTTCCTAACCAAATAGGGACATGCTTTTTGCAGAAATCTTAACAGGACAATGTCTCAATTCGTATGGGTGATTGAAAGATGTGTTCGGAAGAAGGGGCGGGGGAGAGATGCCGGTTGCACCGAAATTTCGGAATAGAGATTCCGCTTCTAGCGCAGGATTCAGAGTGCAATGGTTGCAATTGGCTGTTTGGGAAATCCTTCTAAATCTCCCATTTGATCTGAGACATTACTCTCTATGCTGGTTTAAGATTTGCCTACTTCAAAGCCAAAGGTCGTGAAGTTCATAGGGGTGTTGGAGGTGGCTCCTGAGTATCTGGAGCCCAAGTTTGGCTTACCATGGAGTAGTCAGAATTTGCCGGCATGCACATCCGACCTGCTTCTTTGAGTGGAAGATTGCTTACACGGAAGTAATAAACTTAATAGCTCGTAGTAACTCCAGGGCTAGGCCGTGTATATTTAAGAAAGCTGAAGTTGGCGGGTGGGTGAAGGGCATTCGGAATCAACACTAGACAAGGCAAAATCCACACAAAAGTACACGCGAGAATTTTTTATGGATTTATTCTTGACTATGGTACATGGAGCCAATGCAGCTCAATACGTGAAAAGAAAGTCCATCAAGCCAAAGCTGGAAAGTCTCAAGATGCTCGAATATTCTTTTGCGTGAAAGGAAAATATTGCACTTGAGGTACATGGAGCCGATTTGTTTGCTTTGCGTGTCGAGTTATCTCTGAGGAGACAGTTGCCCGCAAAACCTACTGCAGCAGTGGTGTAGCGAAAGGTTTGCGCTTGCTATGTCATGCAGGAGGTTGTGTTCTAGTGGACTCAAGTCTGAAGGCTCGAGAATTCTAGACTAGTGCTTTCTGCTGTCAAGCCACACGACGCCTTTTGCCCACACCCTTCCCTTGTCGTAGTCCTTCGCCTCCTCCGTACCATAAACTTCCAAGAGAGGATGCACCATAATTGTAACCGGCCGACCCCTCAGCCCATCCTCATGGTCGTCATATCTGACAAGACTGTCCGGATCAAAGAAGGGGCTCTCGGCATCGAAAGTTGGATTGGCCATTTCATGGAGAAAAACACATCTCATCTCCGTTCTTCTCGTCCATAGCATATAGGCCATATTTGCAGCTTCGTGGTAAATCTTGCTCAGCTTGGATGTGAAGTCGGTTCTTGATTTCGTATCGATGAGATGTCTTGCCGGGCCAGCCAGGAAGTTTTTCGCATGCAGATCTGCGGCATTGGTGACTAAAGATTCTATTCTGGTACGGAGGTCTCTCTCCCCATCTGATGTCTCGTTGAGGAGTGGAGGCATCAATAGCCGTAATGTTTGAGAGCGCCACAAATGAGCATCTGCCTGATTACCTGGTGAGGTCAGTCAACATTGAGTGAAGAGATCTGGGATAAGCTTGCCTTGCTTTGCCAGCTGATAGATGCCCTCTAGTAGTTGACCCTCTGAGCCATTATTGTCGAAGAAGAAGAAGGGTGTATGGAAAAAGCTTGCGTAAACGTTGTGCGCGAGGAGGGCATTCAAGAGAAGCACTGAAGCTCTTGTCGTCGTAAGTAGTGCTAGAGGAAGTTGTTGATTTTCAAGCGCAACTACTTGTGCCGAAACTTCCACGAATTCAGCGGACTCGCTCGCCTCCAGCGACTGGAGGCGCAAGATCTCTTTGATGGAAGTTGCCTTTGCCCAGTGTCTCATGCTTGTCTTCAGTCTGTCAAGATCTGCCCTAACTTTGTTTTCCTCTTTTGGCAGCCAACGTGCAGATTCCATCTGCCTAAATGAAGCTTCTTGCTGCTTTCGAATGAAGGTGTTGTGATCATCTTGAACGCGCTGCTTCTCGGATTCAACTTGCCGCAGTTTTGATTTCCATTCTCTCGACTCGCCCTCCAGGAAATCTACCCTCTTTCGCAGGCCATTAACAAGTTGAAGGTTGTCACTTTGAAGCTTTTCCTCTTTCTCTTTCCATTCGAGTTCCCTGCGATCAAGTATGTTTTGGAAATCGTGCTGGGTTCTTGCGGGATCATTTTGATGAGCTGAAGTTTGCTTTCTCGCGACTTGTCGTCCATGGTGCTCTCTTCGCGGGCTCTCCGCATAGTTTCCTGATTCATGTATCCGCGGCGTAGAATTATCTTCCGGAGATGACGACAACGGGTTTGAGTGGAATATGCTGCTCATTTTCGCCGTCACCATTTGAACCAGTCCTCCACCTTTTTCCTTGGATGGAGACTTGTGGTGAGTTCGACGGGTGTGTGTTCTCATCTCTGTATTAGAAGGTAAGGGATATTCAATATCCAGATCATCTCGTCGTACACCGTCAGGGTACTCAAACTCCCTCGAGTGGTGGAGATGCACCGATTTGAGTCCCCCGATTTGATATTGCGACGGAGGCTCGCCGGAATCCAGCTCATCAGGCTCCTCAACTTGGGGTATTGAATGAGCTTCTCGCGGATGTCCCTGAGGTTTCTTTTTCGAATCCTTGGAACTTACTCCAGTCTCTGCAGGTTTGCATGGCGACAATGATCGAGGTCTGGCTGATCTTCGAGGTTGTGGCAATCCAGGAGAAGGCTCTGTTCTTCTCCTGCTCGGAGGACTGTCGATCGAAGATTGGTGCTCCAGTGTAGAAGATGTTTTTGGCTGCTGGGTTGTTTGCTGAGAGGTATCAGGCTTGCGCTTCAGGCTTTGAGGTTTCCTTGAGACGGTGGGTTGACTTTTGTCGGATTTCGAATTAAGGCCAGCAGCGGCAGCGGCAGCGCGTTCATTCATTTTTTGGATGCTATAATTCAATCTCAAAACCGCTTTTTGGGAAGTTCTGTTGGAGTGAATCCACGCAGCTTCACTTTTGATTCACACAGGTTTCGTGAAATGGATGTCGCCGAGCTTACGGAGGATCACCAGATCATGGGCACAAGCAATCTCAATCTCCGGTAGGCTGGAACTCAAAACACCAACATTTTTGTGACACCAACTGCATCTGCATACACGGCCTGCAGTATCCTCATCCGCCAACAGGGGTTATACGCCAATCCTTACCCTACCAGAAATCTCAAACCCGCCACCAACAGAGCCCCCGCAATGGCCAGCACTTCTCGAAAAGAAAAGCTCCTGGTGCTCTCACGCCTTTCATAAGGGCGCACAGGGAAGATCAACGTCTACAGTACTGGTTCAAAGACCCATCACACCGACTGCTCAAATCGCCATGTCAGCTGCAATTTCAAGTCGTCACAAGATAATTATTGGAATTGACTACGGCACTACTTTCTCAGGTTGGTGACACCGTCGTCTAATCTTCCTGCCAGCAGGGACGGGGCTCAAGTTTTGCAATAGGTGTAAGCTACGTGACGACCGACAAAAGTGACATAAACGACATCAACATCATCAACTCTTGGCCTGGAGACCAATTCGCGTCCTGGAAAACCCCAACGAGAATCGCATATGCACGAGAGAACCCCAAGCTTCAGAACGACAAGTGGGGTTTCGAAGTCGATTCGAAAGTCATTTCGTACTCGTGGACGAAACTTTTGCTTGACGAGAATGCGGCAGAGGGAGAGCATGACGACCCCGCTCTTTCTGAAATGGCGGGGCCGGGAATGTTGCATTTGCCTGACTTTCGCGATGCGCCAGGCGTCTGTGAAGACTTCCTGGCCGAGGTTTACAAACACGTATCGAGGAAATTGCGCCAAGAAATGACTGATCTGACCTTCGATAATACCCCTATGGAGTGTTGGATTACCTTACCGGCGATTTGGTCCGACGAGGCTCAAGACTCCACTCTGGAGGCTGCAAAGAATGCCGGTTTTGGGAACAGGATAGGGGATGAAGTATGGACTATTACGGAACCAGAAGCAGCGGCAATAGCAACATTGAAGGAGTATTCGATGCGAGGAAATATGAATCCCATCCAGGTATGCATAGCGCTTTCCATACTTCACGAACAACTGCTAACAAGCCTAGCCCGAAGAAAATATCTTGATATGCGACTGCGGTGGCGGAACCGTTGATATCACGACATACAAAATTACCGAAGTGTCGCCCGTGTTGAACTTCGACGAACTGTGTGTTGGCATAGGCAAGTTTTGGAATTTATGCAAGTAGAGTACATGTGAGAAGAACGTTCTAACATGATCTCTCATTATTAGGTGGCAAATGCGGCTCATCATACATAGATCGAAATCTGCACGCCCTCCTTTCCGAAAGATTTGGCTCAAGTTTTGACGAGCTTGGATTCGCACAAAAAGGCCCTGGAAGCAAATTAATGGCATCTTTTGAACAACGTAAGCGAGACTTTGGACTCAACGACGATGATGATGAGGATATACGAGAGCTCGGACCTGTTAGACTAGACGTGCCAGACTCGGAGCATTACAACGAAGAAGAACGTATGGTCAAGCTCACGTAGTAAGGCTCTATTCTCATATCTCGTTTTCAATCCTTTGGTTTTCTAACACATCCTTCAGCGAAGACATGCAGACTCTTTTCGATCCAGTCATTGCTGAGATTACCAGCTTAGTGAGCCAACAAGTGAGGGAGGCAAAGGACAAAAAGAAGGAAGATATCGACGTAATCATTCCCATTTTGCCCTTGAGTACATATACTAAATTTCATGCAATTTAGCGCATCATCCTTGTCGGCGGCTTTGCTGAATCGGCATATCTTCATGACGCCTTAGGGGACTGGTGTTTCCGCAATGGCGACATTAAGTTGATACGTGCTCGTCATCCGCAAGTTATCCTCTCGAGCTCCCGCTTCTATCATGCTAATATGTTCCAGTCAATCGGCTGTTGTACGTGGCGCGGCTCTGCGTGGCCTGGAAAATATTGCACCCCGTATTAAGCATGCTCGGAAACACTATGGCATCTCATGGAGTGATCACTTCCGCGAAGGTATTGATTCAGAGAGTAACGCTTTCTACGATAACATCGACAACAAGAAGCTCTGCCGTGGGAGAATGAAGTGGCTTATATCCAAGGCAAGTCATCAAACCATTGATCTTGGGTCATTGAAAAAATCGAGTAATAACGAGGAAGCCAGGGAGATGAAGTGGTACAAGGTACACGAAGGATTGTGAGTTTGGAAACAGAATATTATCCTGGCGAGGAGAATATCGTCGACATGAATCTCTATTCATGTTCCTCGACCGATGCACCAGAATATCTAAGTAATCCACGTACGTTCACATTACCTCGACAGATTTCGACAGTTATCAAAGAAGCTAAAGTCTAACATTCTACAGGAGTGGAAAAAGTCGGGGTCATAAACTCAACTTTCGGATCCGACTTCCAATATGGCTCTGGGAAAAGAAGCAAATATAATCCCAGACTGGGTCGAACAATACACAATTTTTCTTACAAGATCCAGGTAATATTTGGGGATAAAGGAACAAACCTGGTATTCGAGAACCTTGTGGGTGGCAAGGTCGAATCGAGGGCAAAAATAAAATTCGATCAGCGTTGAAATACATTACGTAGGAAGGGGAGGCTTCATAGTTATCGAGCTCATAGTTTATAGCAACTGAAAAGTATTTGGTTCTCGATGATTGTCGCAAAGCATTCTGTGAAGAGATTAAGCAAGATTAGGCTCTTAGGCAGCCTCAATCTGACTAAGTTTGGTGGCGGTAACAAGTAAGGCTGTCGAGACATTGTTTGGCGCTTATACATGAGAGCACGAACGGGTCATTTGGCCAGCTCCATAGGCAGTGGTTGTGTAAACTGGGTACCACCGAAACAGAGCCGGTTGTGTAATAGCCCCTGGAAGCAGAATCCTTCGCGTATTCATGCAGTTGGTCAAATGTGATCGCAGGGTTCACGGAGGCCGAACACTCAGCGGTTATTCTGGCGTCCCACTTCCCACTTCATATGGCTCACAGCATCACTGTATCTGAATAGTCCTGTCCGAAATTTTTCTACACCACAGTATATTACTGATGCAGCATACTAATGTCGGATCCATCAGATCTCACTCCTGAGCAGGCGCGTGTGATTATACTCGATATCTGCGAGACAAATGGGTGGATACAGCCTCAGATCCTCGAATCACAGCGCGAGAGTGGACCCGATGGGCGCGCGGTTTTGAACACCCTTCAACGTCTTCGAAGAACACATGGAGACGCAATTGAGACGCATGTGATCCAAACTACTGTACCTCCATCTTCTTTTGCTGACTGACGATACTAGAATTTCTCAAGATATCTATTCAGGGTCAAATCGATTCATTCTGGAATTGATTCAGAATGCCGAAGACTGTACATTCACTTCGGCTACGAATACACCATACATCAGCTTTGAACTTACTCAACACAGCATCGTTGTTGAGTGCAATGAAAAGGGGTTTACCGAGACCGATATACGTCAAATTTGTCACACAGGAAGGAGTTGGAAGAAAAAGCGGCCCGGATATATCGGCGAGAAGGGTATAGGATTCAAAGCAGTCTTCAAAGTGGCATCAAAGGTCCATATACAGTCAAATGCGTTCGCATTCTCTTTCGAATACGATAGAGGGCCCATGGCAACTGGCGAGGCAAATTTGGGCATGGTCACTCCTATTCCTGAGGATGATCCTATCCCGCAGCATGAGCGTCCTCTCACCAGAAAGACTCTCACTCTGAACGACAATACTTCTTTCAATGACTTGATTGATCATCTACAGGCGATTCCAGAGTCATTACTCCTGTTTTTACACAAGCTCAGGGAGATCAAAATCGCAATCGATGTCCCCGACCAAGAACTGAGTGGCGTTAACATTTTCCGCAAATCGATCGACAATCCGAATGGAATCACGAGTATTTCAAAACTTTCAGAGCCAGCTCATACCGTGGATGAGTGGCGTTATCGTGTGTTTAAAACCATGGCAACGGATTTACCGAACGTTCCTGCTCGACGTGTTAGCGAAGATAGCAACGACTACTATAATGAGAGTGAGATAGTTTTGGCGTTTCCAATTGCGGCTGATGAAGGCGGTCTTCCACGAATTTTTGCCCAACATGACGTGTTTGCGTTTCTTCCAGTTTGTAATGTTGGATTCAACGTAAGTTCCCCCATCTGTGCTCGGAGATTCCAAGCTAATGCCAATAGTTCTTGATCCAAGCAGATTTCCTTCTTCAAGCCAACAGAGAAGATGTCATAATTGATTCACCTTGGAATAAAGCAATCGTGGATCATGTTGTGGACGCGTTCTGCGATGCAATGGTTGAATTCTCCCGTAGCAACACACTCCAGTTTCACTGGATGAGATTTCTACCCATACCTGGGAGAACCTTCAGTTCTAATCCGTTGTGGAGAGAACTCTCTTCCAGTATAATTCAAAGGCTACAGCGAGAACAGATCCTTTACCCTGAATCTGGCAGAGATGGACCAAGGCTACCAGAGGAGTTACGGACCCTTCCTGGCGATTATTTGGACATAGACGGGTCACCATTATTTACGGACCGCCCTGGAAGGAACAGAAAATATCTTTCTCTTTCCTATGAGCCTCAAGATATCGAAATACTGAGGACAGCCTTCGGTATGAAAGACATTGAAGACATCCATATATACCATCGATTGAAACAAGACTTGGACAGTCCATCATCGAGAATGAAAGCCGACAGCACCGATGACGATTGGCATACTCAAACTGCTCGCCTTCTAAAATCTATTTTGGAACGCTCACCTAGAGTTGGGAATATGATTAAGGACTTGGATGATTTGATACCTCTGAATGGCGGAATTTGGACGAGTCCGGCTCGCCGTTTGTATTTGCCCCCTGCGACTGGGCCTGCGATACCTCAAGGCCTGTTTGCGACGATAGATTCCCAAGCAGCAAGCAATCCCTCGAGAAAGCAATTATTTAGAAGTCTCGGAGCCACCCCGCTTTCACCAGAGACGGTCATTGAATTGTTGTGGTTGAGCTACTCACGAGACAACGGGGCTATTAGTCTAGCAGACTCAAAAGCGCATCTTGGATACCTATTTTGGCATAACACGGACGAAAACAATCAAAACTTTTCGAGGCTTTGGCTCTATGATCATCGCTTGAGACCTGTGAAACCCAGGTTCAAGGTCATATATCTTGGAATCAACGAAGCATACAGCCCGCGAGAGCTTTTAAGATCGGTTCCAGATCCCAGGGACCCTGGACATGTAGTGTGGGAATGTCCTGTGGCCTATGTCAATGATGAGTATATGGACATGTTTTCCTCTGATACTCGGAGGCACGGACGATCTTGGGTGAACTGGCTACAAAACGTTGTGGGAGTTCGACGTGTTCCACAACTAAAAGCTGCGGCAGGGTCATTATCAACCGAAATGCGACATATTTTTCAGTACCGACCAGAAAAAATTATTGGAATGTTGCACAAGCATTGGCAGACCTACAGACTTGAGATCACGGAACCTATTACGCGGGCAATAAAAGACGCAGAAGTTACTTGTGTTAATGGTCAACGAGAAGAACTGTCGTGTACATACTTTCCATCACCATGCTTGACTAGCAAGGTTGAAGGACTGGGGATTCGCGAAGGATTCCCATTCTTAGAGATTCCTGGTCCTGCGGAAGACAGATCGTGGGAAGACTGGACTTTCCTGACAAGATTTGGAGTGAAGTCGGAAGCGTATCTTAACCATCTCTCCTTCGATCTAGATATATTGCAACATCATAGAAGATTGGCACATCAATCTTGGGACAGTGGCGTCAGAAACGGAATTGTTAGGACATACGAGTTGATAGCAGATCACTCTAGGTATGTAGACAGAGAGATGCTGATGTAAGTGATCGCTACCTTGACCTAAACATAGATGATAAGCTAATTTGTTAAAGGGACGAATTCAACGAAGATTCTCTGATATTGCATCCTCGTACATTTCGGAGAAGTGAAACAGCTGCTAGTTGGCTTGATCTTCAAGATGCCGTATGGCGGGGCCCAGAAAATCTCATCGACAAGACACCCTTGGCTTCGGTGGCCGCTTATCGGAATAACGAAGGATTAGAACGTCTGTTCTGTGTGATCCTAGGCATTCGAAATGCCAATTGGAATGATTATATGGACATGATCCTGAAACTAAGGAGAGACCAACTGCCACCACCTGACTTGGCGCGAAAAATAGAAGAACTATATCAGTTGCTTTCCCAAGCTAGGTTGGCAGATGAAGATTGGGAATCCATTTTGTGAGTAAAGACGCACTACAAGAGATTCAGCAGTCTAACAAAAGGCATCAGCAATGCTTTTCAGGATGAACAGCTAGTATATGTTCCTTCTGTTCCTGGTTGGTTTTCACCTTCTCAATGTGTTTGGGAAAGCCCCGTCCCGATACCTGGCAAGGCGATCATCAATACCTCTTACTCGGATGACTTCGAACCCTTCTTTCTTGAGCGGTTAAACATATCACCAGCTTCGTTGAGTACACTTGTTGAAGGACTTCGTTCTCTAGCCCAAGGGCGGCCTTCTATTGACGAGACCAAGCGAATGATTGAAGTAATCAATGGCAGGGACCCGACAGAGAGTGATCTAGAGTCTTTGAAGCCATGCAACATTCTGCCTGTCAGATCCCCCAGTCCAACCGCAGAGAGGATGGTCTTCCTAAACACCATGGGCAACTTCGTTGTTACCGACAGAGTGAAACTGAGTGATATATTTCGAGGACACGCCAGTTTCTTGGACTTCACTCTGGAAGATGTTCGGCGATTGGATCCTTTTATGGGCGCCCTTGGCTTGAAGAAAAAATACCTATCGCTTATCTGTACAGAAGAGACAGCGTGCAATGGTGGTGCTGAGTTTGACAGGAGCTTAACCGAAGACTTCAAAGATAGAGTATACGGATTGCTTCGGTAAGTGCAAATGAGAATTGAAAAGAGCACAATGCTAATAACCAATACAGCTGCGCTGTATCCAACCGAAGTCAACCTGCCTTGAGAAGCCCCCAACTATTCTACGACCGGCTATTTGCAACTACAGTCTTCAGGTCAAACGGCATATCGACACAGCACACAATTCGATGGGAGAATGGAGATACGGTAGGCCCCATATCGGGAGATACCAGCTACTTGCATATCCGAGAGCATGATGATTCATGGCAGATATTGGTGCCTGAAAATGAACAGCACCTAGAAATCTGTTATTCAAGACAGCTCCCTGATGCGTTTTCAAAATTGTTTGAAATAAGCTCATCGGCCAGAGAGGACCTTGGAAGTGTCTTGAGGTCTAGCATTGCAAACATCGATGCACTATTAGACGATGCAGGAGTGGCCAATGTTCCAGGCTTCGAAAATCGACGCAGGAGAGACTCTCAAGATGGACAGGGGTTGGAAATATCGGCAAGCGAGGAAGAAACACCTCCTCTGACAAATGCAAGCAGAAGAGAAAGCTTCTCTAATGATATTGAGAATGCCATAGCACGTTTATCGGTAGATTTATCTGAACAACCACCCACACCATCTTCAAGTGGTTTCGAGGAACCAGGCATCCGACAATCTGTTCCACCGAATATTCTCCTCCCTCGAAGCCCCAGTCCAGACCAAAGATTTGATCCTGATTCGGCATACCGAGGACTTCTTGAGAATGTCATTCGTAAAGCAAGCCAAATATCCATACCACGCTGCGATGCTGAGATAGCCTTTGGTGACGCCCAATTCCATGAAGGATACGACCACGAAGCCGCTTTTGGAGTACGTTCACAAGCTCAAATGAACCATGATACTAAAATCGGCGCCGCCGGGGAGCTTTTTGTAAGTTTTGAGAACCCATTCAAGGATCCCAAGCTCACAGGAGTCATTGCAGGTATTCGAACTTCTCTTGAGGTTTTTAGACCTCGGTCCCCCATCTTCTGGCTGGGATATGTGGAGAAGTACAATACGTAGAGAAGCGATAATCCATCCGAGATACAGGGACATGCCACCCTGGCCGGGACGCCACGAGACGTCCGACATCGTTTTTGAAGACACTGAGAGCACTCTTACGTCGCTATTCATTAATGCGGGCTATCTGGACGAAGAACTTTGGGCAGGCGCCCACCCAAAATATTTTATCGAAGTCAAAGCAACGACCAAAGAATGTGGAGATCGCTTTTTCATGAGTAGGAATCAGCTTCGAATGGTATGTGAAACTATCTATCCATGACAGGCAGCGGTTCATTGACACTTGCAGATGCGAAGTAAGGCTCTGGTGGAAGGGCGGGTTTCAGATGAGATTTATGTCGTCTGCAGAGTTTACAATCTGGGAAGAGAGAATCTTAATGTGAAGATCTACCTCGATCCCGCGGCTCATGATCGTGATGGAAGTTTGGTGTTTAAATCCTATACCTGGACGGTTACTCCCAGGCGTTGATGGATAGGAATTTCAATTGCCCTCTTTTGTACGTAACATCTAAGTTATGGAAAACCAAAGCCTGAAACTGCCAATTCGACGGGGCAGCTGGCACTGTGACCAACATGAGGGATCTCTTCCGCATTTACGTCACAAAGTCGTCTTTGCACACTATTGACCAATCTAAGAAAAGGATGTCTTATTTGGTATCGTATCTAGGCGGTGATTGAGCAAATTTATCTTCTTGCAAAATCCCAACTTCGATAAGATGTATGGTTTCCTATTGCTGTTTTCTCAAACTTTCGAAGGTTTTTTTCCGCTCATATTTTGGCTTTTAAAGTCCTTGATGCAATCTTTCCGCAGCTACGCCTCAATAGACATACTCATATAATCCGCGCAAGTCGGTAGGAGGATTTTACCTATCCCGAGACCATTCTTCACAAACTAATTTTTGACGCTGTAATCTTGCTAGATATCCCAATCGATGTCTTTCCACGCAGTTTCGACAAAGGCCTTGCTGGCCGCCGTATCGTCTGCTGTAACCTGAACATTATAGTTTAAAAGCAACCTCAATAGAACTATGAGTGTGTCTAATCCGCTAGTGCCGGCCAAGAAAAAGGGGTCGACACCGATCTCACGGAGGTCTGCGCGGAAGCAAAAGTCTCAGACTGCTGACGTGCCTCCTGAGCAGTCTGACTCGGACTCGAGCTCGGATTCAGGAGATCCAGAGATCCCCGATCAGGAGGCGAATTACCTTCCAAGCATCACTTACAACGATTACTGGTCAATCGAAGATGAGTTGCAACTCAGAAGAAAGTGGTCCAAGGATGATGATTTCGTCGTCGAGAAATCTGACAAGGCAGAGGCCACTCTATATAAAAAGTGAGTCGATATCTTCGGGCAGCTGCCGGGACTTCTTCTCCCTGATGGCTGCGGTGTCTCAGTCTCTGCCAACAAGAAGTACATCAATAATCCGAAGACCGGCCGGGATGTTGACAAATCTGCGAATTGGAGTCACGATTTTTGCGAGAAATTTGCTACGGTCATCTGCCTTCCAAGTTTCAAATCAAGACGCAACTTTTTGGACGCAATCTTGCGAACTGCAATAACGCACCGAGTTGGTGAGGAAAACGGCCCTGGGAGTACCTTCAATAACGGCGCCAACAATTTATTAGAGGCTGCCGTCGAGAATCTGGAAGAAGTGGGTCATCCTTTGGATGAATTTCAGCAAGCTCTCCTGAAAACTTTCATGGAGGAGAAGTTAGGTGAACTTCTGAAACCCGAGCATTATTCATTCAGGAAATATCTAAAAAAGACAGTCAAGCCCAATCGCGGCGTAAAGGAAGGGTTTAAAGACACCCTGAACTTCCAACTGTGCGATATGAGCAGTATAGAGAAGGCTTGGGATATGTATGTTGACGAGAAGCAACCATTACTGCCGACCATGAGCGAATATCGGGATCAATACAACGAGCGCTATACTTCCAGGGGATTCAAGAGCAAACAGAATCCCAAGTCCCAGGAGAAGCGATTCCGTACCTGGAAAAAGGAATGGGTTCTGTTCACTCGCCGTCGAGAGATAATCGAAAAGCGCAAATGGGCCATGAGAGAGGCCCTAATTGCTGCTCTAGCTGCTGAAGAACAGTCTGATCGGGAGTCGAGAGAGACATCAGTCTCAAGCCGTCAAAATTCTCAAGACCTATACGACAGGCCACGCGAGAAAGTTATCCCTGGCAACCCATCGCCGGCCATTAATTTACAAAACATGTTGGATGAGATGGCAGTCGCAGATCCCAGTCCCGGCAATGCTTCTCAACTTTCCCAAGAAGAGGGTCTTCCCGTTGGCTCTGCCTATCTGCAATCTCAATTGGGCACGTCTCAGGCCGGAGAAAGAATCGTCGAAGATTCGCTGCCGCCACGGAGCAGTGGAGCTGACACCAGCAAAGAAGAAATGAGTGAGCCGGATACCGAGACCATCATTCCAGAAACGCATGCTTCACAAATCAGTCACACACAACCTCGGGCCCAAAACGCTGCCTTATGTGCTAAGATTCTGTCATCGATTGGAATCCGGGAAGCTACATTTACTGAACCTGATGACGGTGATCGGCATTTCAAGGGCATTCGGCGTCCTGATGCTACAAGAGAGCCCTGGCTATTCTTCCACAGAAAGATGAGTCGTCAGCAATCCAAAGAAAAGAATAGCTACGCAGCCCAGATTCTCGAGGACGATACCGACATTTTGGTACACGGAGGCGCAGTATACTACACACGCGATTCTGGTTACGAAGGGATTAATTCGTACTTGTAGCAGAGTCTTTCAGGTCTCCGAATTCATAGAGATTAGTGTGAACAATACATAATTCGAGTCCAAATCCCCCGTTCTTTTGACACAGTTCGACAGCAACATGTGATGATAACCCTCAGATTAATACCAAGTCGTGGAATAAATTTGCACCAATCTCCAATCGTATCCAATCTTGCCCACGACCATCCGATAAATGCATTTTACTATGATTTCCATTTCCGTACACATACACTGACCCCAGTTCTCGCGAGGGTAATAACAAGCAATTAGGTACATGACGGGGCTGACGGTCTTCAAATAATAATGAAAAGATACCGAGGCTCTGAAGCTCTTTGAGAGAGATTTGAGCTTATTGCCTTGGGGAGATGACTAAAAACAAGGGGGAAGATTTCATCCGGATACTCACCTAGCAGATCGTGTTGGTCATTCTACAGGCAGGAGCTATAAAATATAGAATCAAAGATTTATCAGTTATTGATTTTGTTGCCATCTGCAGAGCCCATAATCTAGGAAGAGACGTCTATGTTGAGGTTCATAATGGGGAAATTAGAGAGACTCAATCAGCTTCAATGTTGAAGTTGAGGGATGAAATTGCACTTCGTACGAAAGAAATACTTGGTTCATAGTGCCATCTTTTTGATGCATTTACTCTGGAATTTCTTGAATATCCAACATTCAGAGCCTGCTCGGGACGAAGCAATCCATCTTCCACATTACCAATCCGAATGAAATCGGAGTGAATCAAGATTGTCGTAAATGAGACCTCCACGTGAGTCTCCATAATTCAATTGAAGAGATGCATATCCTGAACCTTCCACAGCACCACAACACCACGAACAACCACACAACTCAGGATATCCACACCAACACATCCCATCACATCTGAGCACGATGAAGATGAACAAAACAGAGAGTTCTCAAGAGCCTCCCCCAGCAGAGCGCGATCTTCCGCCAACAAATCAGCACGATATCCACGAAGATAGCTCGTCTGCAGCGCGAGCTCATGACATAGAAACATATTTCCTTGCCACAGAGGTACCAGAGGCAAAAGATACACCAGTGGATACTCAGCCGTTTATGAAGTCAGAGCGTGTTATTGTTCCACAGCCGGTCATTGGGGCATTGGGTCCGGAAGGTGCATATTCTGGCAAGTCGCTTTGCGCCTCAGGTGGAAAGGACGGAACCACCATGCTGTGGGACCTTAACGAATCGAAGCACCTCTACTTGTTGAACGCCGGTGACGAGATCCACGCCCTTGTCTTCTCGCCAAACGGATACTGGCTGTGTGCTGCTACCTCCACCTACATCATCATCTTTGATTTGGAGAAGAAGAGCAGGGTCGTTTAATAAAGACTGAGGACAATGAGCCTGGAGCTCTTCTTCGCAAGTATCCCACGCACGTCTTCGCATCGCAGAGTGCGTCGGCAGAACACCACCAATCCATAAGACTTTTCCACGAGCCTCCTCCCCTGCCAGGCATCGCACAACTCTGGATATGCACGCCAACGCACACCAATACAACTGAACGCAATGAAGACGATCAAAACGAAGAGTTCGCAAGAGCCTCCCCCAGCATTCCGGCACCTCAATGCCCCCCAACGTCCGAGGACGCCGCATTGGAACCTGCGACTTCACCGAAAAATACGATTCCCACGTGGGTCACTCGTCTGAAGCATGAGCTCAAGACTAGACCTGGCCTGGAAACAGAATCATCTTTCCTTGTTACGGAGGCACCAGAGTCAAAAGATACACCAGCGAATACCAAGCCGTCTACGAAATTAGCTCGTGTCACCGCTCCACAGCGTGTAATCAAGGCATTAGGTCCGGAAGGTGCATACTCTGGCAAGGTCGAGCCTTCGATAAAGACGGAAGACAATTAGCCTGGCGTCCTTCTTGGCAAGTACGCCATGCACGTCGACGCATCGCAGAGTACGCCGGCGGAGCACCCGCTACAAGGCCCACCGAATTCAGGAAATTTGAAGGCCGAGTTGCCTCGCGCTTCCTCGAATTTCGCTGATCCTCAAAGACCTATCCAACAGGTTCTCGGAAGCAACCCTGAGCCCCAAACTCAAGCTTGCCCCAACTGTGGAGGGGACCATCTACTAAGTAAGTGTACTGGACCGGTGGACGAGTGGGGTTACATCTGGGGCTGCGGTAGATGCAATGAAATGCAACATACCCTTGCCGAATGCAAGATGCGGGTCAAGAAGAGTGACCTTCGGCATTTTATATTTAGGCTCAGAAAGGATAAGCCGCCCATGGTATGGGACACGGACCTAAGAGACCCGACACTGAGCGAGTATCTGGATGAATGTCAGCCATGGACTGCCGAGTTCTCCCTCGCGCAGAGTCGTCGCGGGACAGAGGCCAAGGTTGTGGGACCGATACCCGATCCTGCTTGGCAGCTTGCATTCCCCAGGATTCCCCCACAAATACACCCCGGGTTTCCTGCTGCCTTGCGCGGCAAGAGAAACTCCGAGTTATTTACAAAGGTGGCCCAGCACTCAGCGAGTGCGGCCCATCAGCAATCTGTTCCAAGATCACATGTTCCATCAGACAACCAGATGGCTCGGTCGAAGAGATCCCCCACACCAGAACAACTCGACGCTCTACAGGTCCTAGCATTGACAACAACACTAGTCGATGAGAAAAAGAGACTCCGGGAAATTGTTGACACCGATGAACACCGAGATCGTAAGCGTCGTCGGAATGACGATTCTGATAGGAGAAATGGAAACCGACGGCGATCAACTAGCTCGCCGCGGAAGATGGGTACAAAGGATAGCGAGCGAAATGCTCGGAATGCCAGCCACTACTCTCGTGGAAGAAGCCAGCGCAGATCTAGATCAGGAACATCCCTTGCACAAGGGCCAACAAGTTCAGATCACTCAATACCCGAGCGCTCTCGATCTGCACATCGCCGAGACACTGGGAAGGATTACCGTTCTCGAGGAAGAGGCGAATCCTCCAGCGGTCAAAGGGCAAAAATCGTTCCTCACGGCACCACCGGGATCCGCATCGGGAATCTCGTAGTCACCGGCGCTGCTCAAACTGTTATGGGGACCACGATAGTGAGGACTGCCACCACTCTTGTCGTGTATGCCGGAGCAGAAGTCACACCAGAGACGAGTGTCCTGACCTCCGTCGCAGATAACTCAGCATTCTTTCCAAGCGGAAGTATGTATGTCAACAGCGAATGCCCCAAAGCCACATGCTTCTAAGAAACCTTTCCATTAGCATTTGTATGCTTCTAGGGAACGCTGAAGTTCAAATAGGTACCAGGGTTTGAAGCCATGGCAATACCCCTGAAACCTTCTCATGCGTATTGTAGCCTATATCAGTTCGTTGCTCGAAGTGGAAGTATAGCAGTCAACGATGCATGCTAACTTTGTCAAGCTTACATGTCACGCTCATAGACTGGATCTTTGGCGTGATAGTCGACGCTGGTGTACTTTCCGTTGGGGATCGTACCCTTTCTCATGCTGATCATTTCGATTATAGTAAAAGCTCACTATACTGTGCGTAAATGCTTTGAAGCAACCGCATCCCATTATGGGCTCTTGGATTTGGATCCAGGGTACTTGGATTGCCTAATCTCAAGTATATTTGAATAAACCTTGTTAGTAGCTGACTAGTCTCATGTTGCGAGTGGCAAACGCGTGAATTGGGGCGCGAATAGCGTTGCTGGGGCGTTATTCTTCTACTCGTCTTGACTTTCTTGAGAAAGTAGGAGGAAGGAGAAGGATGTGGTTATAATTGTGGGCTGAGGTAAGGGGTATGCATGGTCATACGCTGTACCAGGGCTTTGACAGCTTCAGTTCAAATGCTGGATTGCTGCAGCAGGTATCTATCTACAAAAGTGCATGCGAATTACTCTTTAATAGCGTCATGAAAATTATAATTGCTTGCCCTCTTCTCGTCTCTACATTGTTTCTCCTCTTAAGTGTCTCGATCGCAACCCATACTGGATCAAGCGATATCCTGAATACCAAGTACAGCTTGAACCTCTCTGATTCATGCATAGATACCCATCTCGTTGAAGTATGCTACAAGCTTAAATATACTGAATTTCTATAACACGTTTTTGGCTGTTCGCAGTGCTCAGGGGCTTAAGCGAACCCCACCACGCATTTACCCCGCTCTAATTGGCCAATTCGTTTATTTATTGGCCTTCGTACTTCTCACGTCACTTGAAATTTCCCATTAAGGAGCGAGCAGAAAAGCAATTTCGAAGCGAAATGAAAACGAAAAAGGGGAATAATTCCAGTCAATTTCCCCTCGACCACGGGTCGAAATGGGGCTGATTGGACGACTCGCAATGGCTAAATCATGACCGTATCGCTGAGAATTTCTTTGGGGCAAATACAGTGCGATTGCCATGGTTAATCGTTCAATCCTTCCATCGCAACTTTGAAGTGGTTCTCTGTGCATATTAAGGTATAAGAAAGAAGCTTCCCTAGGACCCTCCACATAAATCTGCATCACATTGCGCGGCTGAAACATCACTATGCATGCCTTCTAAAGGTCCCTTTCGCTTTTTTCAATTGAATCATCATTTCTTTTCTACTTCTCTTCCCCTCCTCACCCATTTCCGTAATTCAAATTATCCCGAGCATATTCATGCACCACCCACCTCATTCACGAGAATATGTTGCGACCGGATGTTCTGTCAAGCTCAAGGGGGGCTTCCGCTTTCCTATTCAACATTAGTGATAGTCCTCATGCATCGGTCATCGCCTATTGCATTGCTTCCATCAGTATGACGGTCGTTAATAAATACGTGGTTTCGGGAGACAAGTGGAATTTGAACTTTCTGTATTTGGCGGTGCAGGTGAGCCTCTTTTCTCGGCCCAGCCTACCTTCCCGGCCAAGTATTTCTAACTTCTCAGTCCGTCATCGGTACCTCGGCTATACTGGTTTGTAAGAAAGTTGGTTTGATTCCAAATCTCACTCCGTACAGCACGAAAAAAGCTCAGCAATGTAAGCGGATAGCCTAACTGTCGGCTGCAGCTTACGATTAACTGAACATTATTCTAGGGTTTCCTGTAAGCCTTCTCCTGGTCGGCATGATCTACACCGGAAACAAAGCCTTGCGTTTCTTATCTGTTCCCGTGTATACAATTTTCAAGAACTTGAGCATAATTACCACCGCTTATGGCGAAGTCTTATGGTTCGGGGGGAGCGTAAACCCACTTACCTTAGCATCCTTCAGTTTGATGGTACTCAGCTCGGTCGTTGCGGCCTGGGCTGATATCAAGTATGCAATCTCGGCCTCTAGCGAAGGGGCTTCCCAAGCATCTGTATCTTCCCTAAGAACTTTGAATGCGGGGTATGCTTGGATGTTTATGAACGTGTTTTGCTCTTCGGCGTATCTCCTTAGCATTCGCAAGTTTACCAAAAAAACGAACTTTAGCAATTGGGACAGTAAGTACCCTAAACCCTACGATAATTCTAAGACAACTGATTTGGGACAGTAATGTTCTACAACAACCCGTTGACTATTCCGGTCATGGGCCTCGCATCATTGCTACTTGAAGATTGGTCTGCCCAGAATCTGCGCAATAATTTCCCTCCCGAGTCTCGATATTCCTTGCCGATTGGGATGTTCTATTCAGGCATCGGGGCCATAGGTATCTCGTATGCTACCGCGTGGTGTATTCGTGCTACTAGCTCCACTACTTACGCTATGGTTGGGGCCTTGAATAAGCTCCCTCTTGCTATATGTGGGATATTTTTCTTTGCTAGTCCAGTTACGTTTGGCGGCGTGTCCGCGATCTTACTTGGGTTTATTAGTGGGCTTGTGTATGCTTTGGCGAAGATTAGGGGTATGAAGAAGGCGGGCACGGTGCTGCCATTGAGCGAATCCAAAGCATAATTCCATTTCTGGCTTTTATTTTCGCAAGATAGTATAATTTATAGACAGATTTCGCTCTCCAACTTCTAGATTTTGACTTAGCGCATCTTCAGAATGAGCCATAAGTGGTAGGAGAGGTAGTAGAAGACATTCGTCGGGTTATACCATAGAGCTTTGATCGGGTTTAGAAGGTTAGCAATTGCCACACGGTTGTCATATACCTAACCACGGGCGCGACCAACGAGGGGATTGTTTCCGAGAGTCTAATTTATATTGCCTAGCCCTATTCATGATACTTTGTGCTGAACAAAACGTTCAGACAAATCTTTAAGTATACTTCTATGAACCAACCAGTTGTTCTCTAACGCCACTTTGTCAAGCCTGTTTGACAATTCAATCAATCTCGTGGCCCGCACATTTATCAAGCACTTTAACATATGCATCTTGTCTTCATTGTCCACATTCCAATCACCGGAATTAAAGAGGAGTGACTTTCTCTTGTACCCACCACGTGCACTGCTTACGATTTCTCCTCCCCCATTGCCATAATTTCCGTGATCATCCAAAGACGTGGACTTCGTGAATTCCGGAAAAGTGTCCCGCCTTTGACGGCTGAAGGAGTTGTTGTCAACGTATCTTGTCTCTCTGCCATCATCTTCCAGATCAGGCAAGATCGACATGCCACTCATCTCTATGATGCTGGCTCGCACCTTTTCAAAAATTGAAATTATCATCATGGCTTGCTCGGGTTGCAGACTGCACTTGTCGCAATTCAAGATTGATTCGCAGCTTGATAAGACTTCTTTCTGGCATTGCAACAATTCGTCGGGTCCGAGTGATATAGTTGCTGACCTACCGCGTAGGCTCCAGACTAGATATATCTCAGCCTTCTCGTAGATGCGCATTATCTCTGCGCATGGACACCTGGAGCTGCCATTTATCATCGTGTCAGAGGGCTCGGGGCAGTCCCCGACTTTCCCGTTGTGGGATCCTGAAATCATAGGATCGGAATTCGAGAGCTCCATATTCGGGCTGAATACGACGCCGAGATCGAATGCTCCACCGGCCATGAAATCAGTTTCCATGTCATCTATGTTGTTTATATCGCCAATGTAATCCACGGTTTCTATGTGGTTTGTATTTGGTAGCCCAAATGCCGAGGCCATATCCGACAAGCCTATCCCTTGTAAGGTACCACTGGCATCCAGATCTGGAGTGTTTTGAGGGGTTGATGTGGGCCTCAGTAACTCGGGCCCATTCTCTTTCGGAGCTGACTTTGATCTTGAGCTTTTGCTATAGAAGCATTGAGTGTTGCTTTCAAAACACCGTTGACAGCCGTCTTTATCCCCTGTGCATTTCACCTACATGATTGTTAGACTCACAGACCTCTAGTGACAGTCTTAGCGCCATTGTACTGACCTTCCTAGACCTACAGCGAACGCAAGCAAGACGAACCATTTTGCCTCGGTCCTCACTTCTGGTGGGTGTATTTTCAGGCTGTAGGATATATTCTCCGCTCCTTGTACTTTCATGCCGGAGTGTACCGAACATTGTAAACAAGGCGCTTATTTTGATACTCAATAGAAGATGAAATGGGGTCTTAGACCCAAATGTTATTTCCGTAGGTATAAGGCAGAATTGCAAGTTGAAGAAGCTCTACGAAGGTAAGCCCTTTCACATGTGCCCACACGTCTCAGCTGCTGCAGCAAAGTGGCGCATTTGATAACCACCTGCAAGTCGTAAAAATAACCACCGACCAGCGGTGAGAAAAATGCACCTTCCATTCACGTATCCTGAACATTTGATGTATGAACGGCACGGGCTTGCAAGGGTGTTCACCAGGACGGGAGAACATAGAGCGGGTAGCCCACGATTTCAATCAGTTACATAAAGACTAAAATTCCCCATTAGTCGGCTGCAACCAATCACAAGGCAAGGTTTCACACCTTGGTACAGCCTATTTTCCAAGATTCGTCAAGCCATTTCGCTTTAAGCATATTAATCCCTGTTCTAGGGGGTGTATTCTTTCTTCTACCTTCGCCTCAAACAGGCCATTGTCTTTGTCCTCAGCTAACTCCTATATTGCGGCGGTCCTGCCAAGAGTAAGATGGAAGCGAGCAAGTCGAGTCGATTGGCCCAGTAAACCTTCGGAAAAGACTAAAAATCCTAGCCAAAACCTTATTACCCTTGAGGCGAGTCTTGATACGACGTTTGATACGACGTCCCCTAGCAGTCGTCAGATACCGTTTCGAGCCCCACCTTGAAATCTATAACGCCAAGATCTTAAGATTTCAAGGTTAAAGGCCAGAAATAGTAGTCAAGGCTAATCCGGAGTTGAGAGGGCGGGAACCTCCCGTCAAGATTAGCTTTTTGTTTTTTGAACGTGGTTTGGCAGTGAAAAATAAAAGGAAGAGTTCAGAGTTGGGATCAGCGGGGAAGCCTCTAGTGTGCAGGGGGACGGCTGTACCAACAATCCTACAGGAGTGGAGAACATGTGGTTCATCGGGTGTCATGCAGCGGAAGCTTGGCCCGAACCTATCCCCGAAGTTTCTTACGGCCATATACTTCGTCACCGGGGTAATAAAGGTCAAACAAGGGTCGATTTTTTTTACTCAAACAAGTAACGATTTACCAATTCTCTAAACCTTATTGGACAATACCCCATGCAATCGAAGAAGTTTCTCGAAGATTTTTTCCCTTTATT